>Ga0210059_1000154_pt1 | contig 68028 bp, 36 predicted proteins | sample Ectturendosymbi2_FD_188042 | JGI IMG/M metagenome (GOLD analysis project Ga0210059, IMG submission 188042) | Ecteinascidia turbinata endosymbiont from Florida, USA - Sample 2 (SPAdes) (version 2) | ecosystem: Host-associated > Tunicates > Ascidians > Unclassified | place: Key West, Florida... | reverse complement strand
CCCCCCCCCGAACCGGCCCAAAGCGAGGTTTTTCGAAAGGATCCTGTTTTTGAGAATTCCGGCGGTCGGCGAAGCGCAAAAACACGACCGGATCGCCTAGACTGGATGCGGTGTGCGTTTTTTCGTAGTTACACCGGATTTGCCAAACTTTCAGTACGGCAAATGCACAAATATGGATTTTTCTCAAAACGTTCAAAGGCAAAGGTATGTTGCTGTCATTTTTATTCGATTCCTTGCTGTCTCGTGGATCCAGGGATGTTTTCACTGGTTTTCTAGCTCGATCCGTTCAGGCGTTATGGTGATCAAACATTTACCGGCCACTACAGCAGATGGAGCCGGAGTTCAAGGGTTTTAAGCTCACCTTAAAATCTTGGATATCAAGTTTATAAAAAAACATAAAGTCAACGACAAAACATTTATAGATACAAAAATTCATATTTATAGATACAAAAATGCATCTATGCGTGAATACGTGCACAGTTATGAAATTCTTTTCCAACCAAATAATTATCTGCAAACGACAATCATACAAGATGGAAAACTTATCCACAGTTGTTTCACCAATGGAACAACAGATAATGCGGACTTATTCAATGTCTGTCTTTGTTCTATCGCCCACGATGTTACTTGAAAACGGATCAAAGCTCACCGTGTGCAAAGATATGCCAATATTTGAAAACGACTATATGAGCACAAGTCGCAAATATACAACTAAAGGCTGTAAATAAATTTTACTAAATTCCGGTAGCACTGATGAGATAGATGTCACTCTACTTTGCTTGCATAATTCGGCAGGCTCTGTTTAAGGTGAAGCAAGGGAATGTCAGGCTTAACTTCAAGGTTTTGAATTCTTAATTCATTTACCTTTCTGCTTCTGTTTGACAATCGGTTGTGTTTTTATTATCGATGATATATTTGATTTCCTTCGAACAGGGTTTCCCAACCTGGGTACACCCACGAGGGTACATGTGCCTTTATGAAGGGTTGCACGGTTAGAAATATAAGGGAAAAATATATTTAATATTCTTCATTTGCAAATATTCATGCACGTATCAGTGAATATTCTTTCAAGAAATGATTTTATGCTTATTGTTAAATATATTAATTTTAAAACATGAAAACGGGGTCCACCTTTATAGGTGTAAAAATACAAAAGTACTATTGAAAACGCAGTGGATTTTTGTTATTTTAGACAGCCTTTTTGTCACAAGAAATTTTAGAGTACATACTCGTGTGTCGAAATGCTGACGGGGTTCATGTTCGGAGAAACCTTTGGAACCCTTGCTTTTCATACTAACTCATCGTTCTCAGACAATTCAAATGTTGTCTCACGTTAAGAACAAGAACATCTCTGTCACCATGCAAGCAATTTATTTCTGTAACTGATAACCGTTTATGGCATTATTGCGACTTTGGCTTATTTTGGAAACAAAAGCAAAGCTGAAACATGCCCAACATCGTCTAGTTACGAGCATCAAACTGAGATTAAACGAGTGGCGTTCACGCACTACATCAGGAACTGCTAATTGCATGCTGTATCCATGCTAGTCTAAAGTCATCCTAACCGTATGGCAGACGTTCATCCGGCTTTCAATGCTTCCTTCATTGAAATCTTCCAAGGAAGTACATCCTCGTATCAACAGCATCAGCTTTATTGCCACGAAGCACACTACACTGTACTGGTTCAGTACTGTCTACTTGTGCTTCGTCACACATTTTTGGCAAACCACAAATTAAATTGCACTCTCTCATTGCCTGTCGGTCTTAATTTCATCATGGCAATGTTATGTGTTTTCTTTTTATAGAGCCACAGTATCATTACACGTTTGAAACGAGCAATGCTGACTGAACCACCTTATTGAGTGCCTCGTTGATTCTAACAGTAGATGTTGGTGTTTGAGCATGGGAGGTAACATTTCCAGAAACATCCTCTGTGGTCATTGCGACAAGTGTGTACATTTGAATGCGCGAAACAATTTCATGATGCAGTAAACTTGGTCAATAGCTTACTTTACGCGAAGCACTTGCGAAGTTTGCAATTGTTAAATGGAGTTTATATCTCCCAAGCGCTAGTCTTTCCAACTTTGCAATTACAATATAGAAAACAGTGTTTATATTTCGAGCATTAGAAAAGTCTATTTTAGCGCTTAATTGTGAAATTCGCGATTGCGTTCGGTTGGAAGAATTAGTTACAAAGTTGAAATCCCCACTATGGTTCTATTGGTGAGATGCTAACTCAACACTTCCAAATTACCCTTCAACATGTTTTCATATTTTCAACATACTTGAAAATATATCCTCTATTTCAAAACGAAAAGACTAGCATGTGTTGTAAAATGTCAAAGCTTGGTACAAAGATGATCACGCGAAAATTGAAAAATGGCATTCTCCCAAACAACCCCACGTCCTCTAAAATATGTTTTTAGATCCAAAATATCTGCTTAAATTTTTCAAACACGTGAAGAAGCAAGGTTTACCTTTCGAGTAAAACTTTATGAACTTCATGTTTTTACGTTCAATTTTGGCCGGATTCTTATTTAGAATTTTGCTTTATATTAAATACTGCGTGGAGATAACATTTTGGAAAAGAGAGAAATATTCATTCAATCTTCACCAGCATGAAATTACCTGTAGAAGCAAATGTTGTTAAGGACCGCGAAGCCAATGTAGTGTCTTCAAAAACTTGTACAGTCATAATTTTCCAACCGACAGAGCTAGAGAGCTGTTAAAATGCTGTACAGAAACAGAAAGAGTCCAAGGTTCGATTTTACAAAGTCCAGGAACTTTGGGTTTGGCCTTTCTTTGGGTGATGTCATGAGTGGGCGAGAGGGCGTTGGTCAAGGGATTTTTGATGCCGTCATCGTGGCCTGAGAAAAAAACTACAAGGAGCGACTTCTTGTTTTTTTTCTTTTGAAATAAACCAGGCGAAAATCCGCATATTTAGAGCCCTTGAATGGCACTCTAGCGTGTGTGGTTGGTACGTTATGGCCACAAAACAATAATTAATTTGCAGCTGATCTACCCCTAGGGGAGTAGCAAGAAAACACATATTAATTAGCTAATCTCCTATAATCGCCGTGGAAAGCACGAAATATTAAACAATTACAAAGGGCAATCGGGAATCGATTTTTTCAAAGGAACACAACTTATACAGTGTATTGTTACTTGCAAGAAGTGCATGCATTGTTCCAGACAAGAGATAATCAAGATTAAGTTTGGTCACATATTGGAATCTGTCGCATGATTAGAAACACGGAAAAAGTGCCAGTTAAAAATATCCCACATAATAATCATAGAATTACTGCAACAAATCCATGTTTCTTGGAAAACCTCAAACAGCTAGGAAAAAAAGAAAGTTTTTCCTGATGAAAAAAATGAACATGGCCCAATGAATAAATCACCTTTACGCGACGCATGACGGTTACTCTTGTCGAACAAACACGTTCTCACTCTCTGAACATCTCTGAAGATACTGTAAATGGTATCACCAACTTTACGCCCAAATTAATATTCAGAACACGGTCCTCCCCGTAAAATAATTCCTGCTAATTTTTTTGTTCTTTGACGAGGTCGGAATTTCTTGTCCGCCCAGAGTGCTAGTTTTGTTGTTTACTCCCATCACAGCGTTCAAAGGCGCACTGTAGAGATTGGTTTTCGTCGTAACGAATGCAAACTCATTCAAGCATTCTACCAACGTTCTTCGTCGTAGCGGCGATTAGTTTCAGGCATATAGGTCTCTTCAGTTTCTCTATCACTGGCGTCAGTTTATTAGTTTCGATGAACTTGTAAAATCAATTATTTGTGAAGGACGTATTTTAGAGTTTTTAACTGCCGTAGCTTGCATTCAGATTTGTTCCTTTCAGTCGTGAATCTGCTTGCTTTCTCTGCTCTTCACTAACTTCGACCTTTCAACGTTTCAGCCGTAAGCTATGCCTGCAGATGTCAGGACTGAGGATACGTAATTATACGTGAAATCGATTTCATATGAAACGTTTTCCTGTCGATTCCTTGCTTACATCATCATGGAAATACTTGCTTGAATTCTACAGATTGACAAATCTTCCTACTCACCATCACCATCAGCGTCAAACATGTATGTCAAATCCTCAATGATATCGTTAGCAACGCTGGGACACCGTGCACAATAACGTATGTGATATAGGTAATGGGCACTCTCCACAAGGGAAATAAACAAGAAGTCAATCAGCAAATTTTATTAATTTGAAATACATTTGACGTGAAATTGCACATCCTCAGTCCTAAACGTTTGTTGTTCAAATAAATTCTATCAAAAAATTTGCAAAATTGCTGATTGATTCTTGATTCGCCTTTGTGGTGACTACTTAAGTGAATAGCATAGCAACACGAAGCATTGAAACCGAAATGTGGCAAACTTCGTTCAGAGTCAGAGTTACTAAGGGCTTCTTACTGAACGCATGAAAGCCATCTGTTTCGCCTTACTATAATTTGACCTTACACGGTTTTCAGTGCGCAAACTCCAATCCAGTGACAAAAACACTGCTTACACGCCAGCAATGACTGCGCATATTCCGATAGTAAAGTTCCCATATAACAGGACCTATACTATAGGTACAGGCAGGGCTGGCCTTTAACCGATTGGATCGATTGCTTCCAATCGGGTCCCGCGCTAAGTGGGGGCGGGGCGCACGACGCCTACAAACGTACGCAAACTTACACTTTCAATCAAAGCTGCTTGTGTAATGCAGGTGCGGAGCCAAAAATATTTTTTAAACGTTGGTCCCGTTTCCAATAAAAATAAAGTGAACTGCGCGGTTTTAGAAGCCTTCAATATTTCGTTCTTTAATCGTAACAGTGGCCATTCTTTTTCGAAAATGTGCAGCCCAGTATTTTCAATAGCAGCTAGTTAAGGCAGAGAGGGTTAAGTTTTGAAGCTGCTTTCTGTTTCAGTTACAAGCGTTTCGTACTTGACAGGTCAAGTATCAATAGCTGCTGCAAGATACGATTCGATAGCTACTGCTTTTTCAATGGTTACAGTACTGGTACTTATATTCTGAAGGTTAACTTCAGTTCGCAATTGCGAATGTGTCCTGCTCAGTCAGTCTTATTCGATTTGACTATCTTAGAGCTCTGATGAGGCAACTTGAGGTCGTCGAAAACGCTTGAAATAAACTAGTTTTGGACGCTAGCTTCAGACTATCACAGGTGTGCAAAAAATAACCGTCCTTTAAAAAGCAACAGAAAACGTCTTTAGCGAATATTAATCGTTAAGCCTTTTGCAAAGTAATAAATGTGGTAGGGGCACCTACTTTGACGATACAGCAGTGTCAGTTACTATTTGCAATCGCAATAAGCCTCATCGCATAACATTTTTTCGGTGAGATTTGCATCATGAAGCACTGCCGAAACAAGGGTTATGGTTTCATTCACAGATTGGTGTCGTAGTGTTTGAGATATAGCTTAACAAATTAGAAGTTGTAAAAGGACCGAAAAGCTACGTACGTGGGACGACATTTGTGGAAGTTTTGAAGGCTTTTGAAGTACATGCCTTTTCTGAAAAACATTTGAAAAACAGGTCCATAGTTATTGGGAAATTTTGGTTTTATCAATTGAATTTGGGCTATTAATTTAATAATATATTTTTCTGCAACTAAGATGAATTCAAAGTAAGACCATGAGGCGTAGGCCGAAAATGCTAAGTGGCATTCAAAAGAGGGCTAAAGCTACGGCAAAAAGTCAAAAGCAGAAAAGGAGAAAGGATGCGTTGGGCAAGGCTTTTAACAGAGCTGCCTCAGATAATGCACCAAAAGCTATAGAAGAGCCACACCATAGCGAAGATGGCGCCGAGACATCGTGGTAAGCCAGCGTGATGATGTTATGCCATAGAGGCAAAGTGCAACTTTATGTATGGGAAGTGATGTAAGTCATTTCGAAATTTTTGAGTCTGACAAAGAAGGAAGCTGGTGCATCTGATGAGGCTTGCGTGCGAGGACGAAAATTCAAAATTTGTCGGAACCATTGCATAACCAAATGGTTCTCGTACATGGCGAAGTGTCATTGGTCGAAATGTTAGGGACTATTTAGTCCAAAGAGAACCACCTGGAATCACAAAAAAAAACGGGTTCCGCAAAAACTAGAGTGATTGGACGCGGTTTTCTAAGTTCCACAGCAAAAGAATACTGCACGAAATGGTGAAAAAGTAGATTATCCATGGATAGTATGCTCGGCATCGAAATTAAAGTCTGTTGCTACTACTGCAAAAGTTTTAACTCTGCATGTGCACTCGCACTAGACCCAATACTTCCTCTCTGGAGGTATATTTGAGTGAAATAACTCATTGATTTATTGGTTTTTACGGCATTGTCCGTTGACGTTTCTGCTGAAAAGTTGAAACTGGGGAACATGCTCTCCATCTCGAGTCTTGCTTGTCCACATCAAGAATTTCTGTTAATGGGACTTGATGCCCCCCTGAAAAGATTCTGCACATGCTATTGAATGGGGCCACCGCAAAAGTGCTTCCAATCGGGCTCCGCGCTTGCTAAGGCACGGCCTGGGTACAAGTAGTTCATTCAGCGTGACATATACAATTTTTGAAGCGTTGTTACGTATTAACTTTTATAACGACTCTGCACTTTCCAACAACAATCTCTGTCTGATCTGCCAGAAATTTTGCGACACGTTCCGCACAAATTTCAAACGGATCGACCAATCGAACTTCCTTGTAAGCCACATGCAGTACACCAACTTTTCTATAGCTAGTTTGTACGATGAAAGCGTATAATCAAGTGCTTTGTTAATCGTTCGTGATCTTTCTGTGAAACCCGCATTGCACTGAGATATTTCACTTTAATGTACCAAGTGACGACAGGAATGACTCGACGAGCATGAGCTCCTTTCTTTGCAAAGCCTAGTCATGTACAAAATGGTGAAGTATCGAAATAGGTGTAGCGTAAAATATGTACAAAAGGCGATGTTGAATATCATTTATCAGCAAATGTACGGGCATGGCACCTCATTTGATCAACTTGTCGTTTGCCCCATTTTTTAGCAGTTTGATAACGAAACACACGCTTTGTTGACGAAACAATTTGGATGTCACCTCAAAATGCACAGCCAACAGCCCTCAGCAAACAAGCCAGGGCAGGGATATGGAAATGAGCGAAAACGACCATGGAAACCCTTTATTTAATTTTACAACCATTGTCCCAAGTAAAAAAGCTCATCAAATATTATTTGGCTCTTAGGAATTTTCCACTTTCTTGTTAGAAACCAATTGGTTGTGAAACAATACGTTAATAATGCCTAGATGGTTTGAAGATTTCATTGTTCTTATTAGCTTAGAAAAGCTAGACTTACATTACCTTGTTCATAAATGGATTGGAAAACGAGTTTCCGTGTCGCTGAAGCATTCAACGTTGGTCCCCAGTGACTTAGGACCAGGTTAGGATAACACAAAGCGGTGGTTATATTGTTGTATTTAATAAAATGTTTGAAAAATGCGTGAGAATCGGTTAACATGTACCGAACACCTCAATCAGAAGATTGTAAAGATGGCCAGGCAATAGCAAGATGGTACGTTCCAAAATTTTACAACGAATACCTACAACTGCAAAAAGCGCGACTGTTTGCAAGATTGTTTGTTTTCTTTTCATGTTGCAGTTTCCAGTGATGTAGTCGAGACCATAAACTTCGAGATAGAGACCGAGACCTGGTTAAAACTTTGAAACCGAGGCTTCATCAAAAATTCTGAGACCGAGACTCGACACTTGAAGTTCGAGACTGAGACCAAGACTGGAGACTTCAAAATTTCTTTATTTTGCGGAATGTTTTTTAAAACTGTGCTCACCACTTCTAAGTTGAATTTTTTCAAATCTCTGGCATTTTTCTGACCTGTTTTGCTTCATTCTAACCTGCAAACACATCAAAAATTTTACTACATTAGACATTTTGTATTTTTTGCATTATTCAAAGTCTCGAGACCAGAATCTCGAGAATGAGACTAAGTCGCGAGACTCAATCACTGGCATTTTCTTCAAGAAATGCAACTAGTAATGTACTAGCATACAATGCAATACGTTAAAACAAGTTCGCTGCCGGAGTAATGTGCGAATGTATCGCACTTTGAAATCACGCATGAGCCGGTATTTTCGCGCTACCTACCAACTCCATAACTCACCAGTCGATTATGCTATAAAACAACAAATTGATTAAATATTATCTAATTATGGGATTCTTTGATCATTTGCATTGCATTGATTATTTGCATTTCTCTGATTATTTGCAGTCTTTAGGTGATAACGTTTGAACCGAAACCAAGGAAGTCATCCAAAGTCTCACAAACTTTTTAGCCCAATTTCCAATACAAACATGAGAAAAATCTACAATGGAGTGACTTGGACCAAAGCCTAAAACTACACCAGTTAAGGCGTCACTCACAAAAATACGAAACCAAAACAAAGTTTTTTTTTTCATTTTAAGACTCGAGGACTTGCCGAGTCTTTTGAGGGTTTGAACGAACCTCTAGCGCAATCGGTGGAGGAGTAATGTTGTCGTTAAGGCACATGCAAACTGCTGATTTAGGCTCAAACCCCGACAGCGAAAGTACGATAAGTAGTGCATGCAACTAGGAACTCATGTTGTGATTTTGTGTCGAAATGTAAGCTGAGAATGTTTTATAAGATGATTCATTCTGACGCTAATCAAACTTGAGAGTGACGTACGTATAACCATCAAATTGAACCCTGGAAAAATTTTGGTCATTGCTCTTTCAAAATGTAGCAATGCAATTTGTAAACATTTACCTTTGATGTTTCTGCCAGATGTTTCTTAATGAACCACGCGTAAGCCTTTCCATAATCCAATAACTATGCACCAATTGCGAAAACTGTGATATAATCAGTAAAAGAGCAAATAACGAAATTATAGATTTTTCCTACTTTTTGTAAAAGATTTCAAACTTGCATCATAACATTCTGTTGCAACAATTGACATCATTTTGCATTGTCTCCACTCTGCACAGTAGTGAGATGCAAACGTAATTCAAATGCTTAATTTTACCTTAGCAGCCATAATGTGTGATTTGACTAGCTTCATTTTCAAACTAATGACTTACTTCAACCTGTCTGACCTTATACTAACAGTGAGTTAAAGCAACTGATGAGATTACAGCCTTCAGTACAAGGTTCCTTCACTTTGTGATTTCAGAGCTAAAGGTTCCTGAGAAACAAGGTACGGATCGTACTGAATTCTTCGATCTGCAACGCCTAACAAAAACTTTTTGTCTGTAAACACATGGTCTATAGCGATCATTCCGATGAGTCAACCAGCGCACCTGCGTATGAAAATATCTGAAGCGAAACTCACTAAAGTTGAACAAATTTATCCCTGCTTGTTCTTCAACTTTTGCTCGACACTATAATCATTCACAGTATGTTTCAAGTTAATAGCTGTACTTCTGGTTCATAATGAAAGCAATGCATTTCTGTCATTGATCACCATCAATGAAGCAAAGCTGTAGTTTCGACTTACAGTAGTTTAATATACTACTTCAACGTGCCAAACGCTTTTACGTCACGAGCATGGGATTCAATTTGTCTTATTCAAAACTACAACAGCAATTGCAGTTTTTATACCCCATCCGTGAGCTGTGTTGCTTTGTTCAAAAATAATATTTATATATACCACCGTGGCGTTACTCTTCTCTAGAAAAGAAAAATATTGAATTTGATAAAACACTGGTCGTCAGGGATATTTTTTCTTACGCATAAACATCATTTGTGCAAGCTGCTCTCTTAGAATTGCGTTCAACAAAAGCATTCTCAATACAAGTTACTATGGCCTTACTTTTGAAATACTGGATATTTCAGGATATTTGCTTACTCATTTCAATGCGCTGGCCTGAATTATCCACACCGTATGGCCCACATTTATGCTGCTTCCATTGCTTCCTTGATTGAAACTTCGGAAACGAACGCACTCTCGTAAAACCAGCATCGGCATTATTGTCACGATGCACAGTATACTGGTTAAGTAGTCGAGTTTGGCATTACTGCAAAAGCGAACTAGCTTACGCTAATTTTATAGGTTAACCAGTGACAGCTCGCAACCAGACTTTTGTTAGATACGGACAAAAGAGGGGTGCCAAAATGTTCTCCACCTGTTGAAATACCCCATGATCACTGTGACATTGTGACAATGTGACAATCGTTGGGTATCACACAAAAGAGCTAACCTCTTTGTAGTCTGGAATGTGGCGATTTTTGTTGATCGAACTATGTTAACGTTAAGGAAATCTCCACTGTTGTAAATCGCCTCTAACATTATCCACAAACTTTTTGAAGGGATCCATAAAGATGGGCACCCTTTTACCAAGTTACATAGCAAATGAAGACCCCTTTTTTGTCCCAAACAATCTACATATTTATTTTAAAGATATACCCTAAAGCAGGGGTTTCATTACGTTGCTGTAAGAAAGCCAGATAAGCTATAACACAAATGTTCAAATGCCTGACCTCTTACATAACGTGATATTTTCAGGGTGTGTTTACATTGCACCAAATCCTCATCTTTTTCGTAAAGATACTATTCTTTCATTGTTGACAAAATGGCTTCGCGAGACGAATTTGGCTCGCGGGCCATAGTTTGAAGACCCTTCCCAAAGCATGCTGCGCGCTAGTGTTTGATGCCGTTTTGTTATCCATAAATCAGAAAAAACTATGTCTGCAACGCATTCCCGACCTGCTCTGATTTTAAACAGTTCTTCCACTAGCAAGTCCAAAAATATGAACAGCACGGCTTGTACGACTATCACGTTTGCAGATGAAGTTTGTGCAGTCACATGCAAGTGGAAAGCATATTAATGCGTAAAATCCGAAAACAAAGAATGAATGAAAGGCATTTGCCATGATATTACTCCCGAGTTAGGTAGCTCTGCTCTCAAAGATCTTTTGAGACAAATTAACACCACTATACAAAAAGCTCAACCTCCTCAATTGGATGGCATTTACAGCACAGCCTTGATTTAGGTAAAATCATGCACAAACATCACTCCGGCAACCTTTCTGACAATTTCAATCACCTTTTTGTCCCTGGGAATCAAGTACATTGTCATGCAAAGTGCAATGCAACTTCCGGTACATATATTTGGCAAATAGCCCATACCCACTATGGAAAATTGTCTTAGAAACATCTAAGCCCTAAGATCTGGGACAATATTGATCTCTCTACATGAATGCTCCCCATTTACATTTATAAACAGTACAGGAATGATACTTATCTCTGCACATGATAACAGAAAACATGTTGCCGAAACATAGAGTCTTTCATCTTAACTGTAGCCCAGTTATTTTTCATGCTGGAATCTTAACAGGCTCATTCCCCTTTGCTCATATTCTCTTCTACCATAACTCTTTTTATTCCTTACTTCTCTTCACCCTTTTGTACATACATTTCTTTCCACATCTAGGTTGTGTTCGTTTGTATAGGTTTAGCATGTTTTTTCTTTGATTTTGTATTTGTGTATTTGTGATTTGATTTTCATGTTGCTGCCGTTGTTCATTTGCTTTGCAGCAGAAGCACGCATCACATCCCACGAACTATTTGTGGTAAACAATGGAATTCGAACGTTACATCTCAAACATACCTGATCCCAAGAGTTTCCAAACATCAATTCATTTTAGCTGCGTTTATGCTTCCTCTGCCACGCCATTACCGATCGGAGAACCTAAATCAACGAAAGAGACCAGTTGCGATCCAGCACTCCATGTGCAACTGCGTTGATCATCTGGCAGCTCTTTCCCACGCGTTTACAACACCACGAGTTGTAACCTAGGTTTTTGAGCTATCATTGGGTATTGACCCGATAACTTTCCGTTACTATTAATGTCCTTGCGTCCTTGCTCTAGTAGATTTCTATTGCTGGAATGCTGATTATCGCCAAAAATCAACTCAATTTAACTCTGCTGGCTATTGTGAAAAGCAATCCCATAATCGCATTACAGATTCACAGTTGACCTGAAAACATATACATTTAACGCCACTAATGAAGGAAGAATTTCAATCACGTGTTTCAACATGTTTTGACATTGGATTCCTGATATGAAGAAAAAACATATATCCTACTAGCCCAGGTTATGAAAGGTTGTGCATTGTTCAAAAGAAAGTGGGAGATAGGCGGGTTTCGCCCACCAAATTCACACTCAAAACCTCTGAACTCAAGTTCTAGTCTCCCGGGAGAATTATTTTCCAAGTCATTGTAGACTACGACGCCGCGCCAACCCGAATACAGTTGGTATGACGATGTATCTGATAGATCTTTCCTATCCAGACCAGATGCCAGTGAAAGAGTTGAAATTTTCAACGTAAGATGTCTTTCAAGCTACTCATTTCGTTGTCGCTTGCGGACTTCGTCAACACTGTGAAATTTTTTTTTGTGGACGGCGTGTTCTGTCTACGGGTTTGCAATTCCACCAAAAGGATCCAAACCACATAGCCATCAGCAACTGTTGCTATACCTTCTTACACACTACACTGTGGTTCAATCAGGGCCATAGTTCCGAAAGGAAACTCACCCAGTGACCTTTACATTGCAAACATACGATGCAGCCCAACTGCGGACTTACGGACTGCACTGGCAACAGCCCTGAAACTGTTTTGATGCTTTGGAGGTTTCTGCAATACTGTGTCAATTATATATTTTCCATATTGCAATCCTATATTTTCTCGTGTTTTTCCTGTCATGACTGCCACAAGTCACCCTGTATTGTAATGTGTAGCGTCTTCACTCCCACACACAAAGCGCTAGACTTCAAACAGACATCGCAGTAATAGGAATTACTGTACTTTGATGAAACACAAGGTTAGACACAAGCATGACTGTCGCCATCATGAATATTATAATGTAGAACGGCGATGACTTCCAAGTACATCGATTTATAAAATGAATGAGGGAGTGGGACACTGCAAAGGACCAGCGGTTATTTAGGCTCCAGACCTCACAAGGACGAAGCTGCTCTTAGTTTAAAGGGAACAGTGTACAATAGTTAGTAAAAATATTTTGCTCTGGTTGGAAAATGTAATGTGTGCAATGCGGTTATATGGTTTATGGAAGTAAAATGTGCTGCAGTCAATGAAAAGCCTCCAGAAGAAACCGGTTTAAAGATGTCACATTAAAACATTTGTTTTCACATATCCAACAGTATTCGTGAATCCTAGAGAGAGGAAATGCGTCAAAAGCTATAGACCGCTGCTGCACCGCAATAGTGTCACAAGATTTAAGCAGATTAAGAACCAGTCGCGCAATCATCCTGTTCGGAAAAAAAACTCGCTGTCAACACATGAATGGGAACGGAAATTCGTCGTTGAAGATACTTCAAATTATTTTTTATGTAGGCACCTACACCTCCAGCTTGCGTTTGTGAATTTTCGATATTGAAATTATAGTTTGGTAAGTGGTGCTATAATTGAAGTTTCCTTGATTCTGGTTTCCCACAGCGCCATAATATCTGGTGGTTTTGAACATGGCGCTACGATTTCACCAAGCTTGTCTGTATTTTTGTACAAAGATCTTATGTTACAATGTAGCAAGGAGAGATCTTTTGACATCAACGTATCCATATGGCCCACAAAGTCAGAATGTGTATAGCCATGAGCGGCGTTAGCAAGTTCCGAAGCCCAATTTGAAACACTTTTGCTGCGCCCCACTGAGTGGTGTGGAGAAATGTTTGAGGGGATGCATCGAGGCATAATGATAGAAATCGGTGATGCTGTAAAGGGGAGGCCCGAAAGGGTGACGCCAAGACCTCTCCAGTAGAGACTTCCGTGGACAGCGTTGTAAAAGCTAATAAATCAAAGAATTGCAATCTCTCATTAATACCTCGTCTCTGGCCAGGTACCTCCCTGACCAGAAGGGAGGTACGAGTGTAGTACATGCAGAGAGGAGAGGTACTAAGTGCTGTGCTAGTGCACATCCAGAACTGAAAAGTTTGAAGTAGTAGCTGCGGATTCTATTTATCCAGACCAGGAGTATCAGCCATGAATGACCTACATCTTCACCATTTGTTGGTATTCTTTTACCGTGAAACTAAGAAAACTGTGTCCCATCACTGTCGTTGCTGGGGAAATTTATATGATGAATGACGGCGGTCCTATTCGGGCTAAACAGCTCAGGTTAGTGCCTAACATTCCGAATCATGACACCTGGCTAAATAGCAGGATCATTTGTTCATCAAACTTTTGAATAATCGTGCACGCCTGCCTCATCAGATACACCATGTGACGAGGTTCCTTCTTAGTCAGAATCAACACTTTCGAAACCACATATCACTTTCCATACATAAACTTCCACTTTGACTATCTGGCGCAACATGGCCAGGCTCTCTGCCTACTATGTTGGCACCATCTTCAATATGGCGTGGCATTGAAAGCAGGCTTTAAACCCTCAGTGGTTAAAATACTTGTCCAACACTCCTTTCGTTTTTAATGCTTTGGTCTTAGCCTTTGTTTCAAGCCTCTTTTGGCTCTCACTTAATATTTTCGGCCTATGTCTCTTGGTCTTTCACTCATAGTATTTGGATTAGTCCAGCTATGTCCAACTCAAATGCCTCACTGGGCCAAAAATCATGTCGCTATTTTAACCAGTGCCGCACATTTACGGACATATTAATGAGGGCCGCACACGGAATGACGTACTTATATCTGAGCAAACTAAATTGAGCTGAAGCTAATGCAGAGAAACCGTTCGAATCCTAACTGCAGTGGCAGCAGACGTGATAAATTGGCACTGGGGACCAAAGGACCAAATGCCAAATTCAAGGTTATCAAAATAAGGACAAGTTGTCAGTATGTTGGATACTTTTACTACAGCGAAAACCTAAACTTGGCCGCACAAAACCTTCGACTGGGCCGCGGGTTGGACATAGCTGGCTTAGTCATTCACAAAATATATTCCTAAACACATAGCCCAAATTCGACTGTTAAACCTGAAAACGAAAAACCTGCACATCACTACACACTTCATACGTGGAAAATCGTTATTTTTGTTTTCTTGTATTGTCCACGCGCGCGAGTGCATTTTTGTCGCGCCGTTATTTGGCATTGGTTGATTGTTTGTGACGTGGCGTTGGTTCTTTGCGCCTCCAGCCTTGTTCAGAAGTCGCTGTTCGGTTGACATCGCTCATGTTGTTTCATTCACTGTATGTCGCTTGATCGTTCGCTGCGGACTCGATGAATGAGTTTAATAAAGCCTTCTGTAGCACCCAGGAGGAGGTCTTGGTTTCTACTGAGATAGAGTTCGATATAAGCCTGGTACTCAAAAAGTCCTGTCTCCGAAAACTTGCAACCAGTCCCAGAAAGCTGTTGTATTACCTTGCAGTGATACGTTCACGGAGAGATGCCGATAAAGCACGGCCAGTCGATAAACAACTAGTCACAGATTTGAGGAAAACAAGCTTTTAGAAAAATATCCGTACCAGGACCAAGCAGTTACGAATTCTATCAGAAACGACGGAATGCTACAAGCCAAAAGAACTTCAACTGCATGACAACGCGCTTTTAAAGCCAAGACCACGTGGCGAGCTGCTATCAAATGCGTTGCACCAATCAACGCGTGAGGAATGCGCGAAACTCGACTAGAGGAATTGCTTGGACGTAAGACCTTCATTCGGTCACATCAAGTGAAAAATTCTTAATAGAGCAATGATTAAATGAGTAAACACCACTTATTACAGCAGGTTATGAATATCCCACAGAAGGTGAAAAACTCTTTTTAACACTAAAGAAATATATGAAGCAATTGTAGATTTCCCAATAAGTTCGAACCTGCTTTTTAATTTTTCAAAACAAGCAAGTATTGTTACATTTCCTCAAACTTGCGCGAAAGTTATTCCACTTTCCACCTTCTTCGATTATTTGCAACTTTCAATTGGTTAGGTGATATCTCAGAAATCACGACACGGATCTGTATAAGACTGATGCTGTAATCATTATTTCGGTATGTATTTCATGATGCAATTTTCACCACAAGTGCAGTATGTCATGAGGCTTATTTCACTGGAACAAAACTGTCACTTCTGCTACTATATATTGGAAATGGCTTAAATGTTAGTAATTTTTTTGTGACGTTTGATTTTTTTCTACGTAATGGCCTCTATATGACACAAAGAATTGAAAGAACGCAACGGTGTGTGTCTTGTATTCTGCATCAATTTTTCCATTACAGAAATTCACAGAATCAGAGAAACACATAATACTTGAAAACACAGGATGCCAAAAACTCTAAATAGTACAGCAAAACTTTTGCGTTTGCAAGGCAATATTAAACACTACGGTATGTTGAAAGCTTCTTCAAAAATGCTCCTACAAAACACGGCAACGAAAAGCTGTATACCAATATGATTTAATTTTTAATGCATGCATTTCAATCTACGTTTGAAAATCGTGAAGATGTTAAAAATGGAAACGTATTGTCAAACACTTTCATTAATGAATGCACAAATTTCCGGAAATGGAAAATTGGTTGATATATATCTTTGTCTGTTGTGCTTGCTTGTCCGCAGTGAATTTAGCAATGTGTGAGCTTACGTTGTCGAGCTTAGGTAGATAAAAAAAATCTAGCAAAAAGAACGTACACCACTTTGAAGCCAAACGACTAGAAACAAACAAAAATTCATTAATTGAATGAAGAACACAAGACCAGTGTCCATTCTAAGGAGGGCTGGGAGTGCCATGTCCCCCAGGTTTTTGGTTGGCCCGCCGTTTCCTCCCCCCACAGTTTTTTTTCTTTTTTTCCCGTTTAGGTTCGTTGGGTTGACATTTGCAGTGGATAACTTTCGGCCAGCAATGTTTTAAACGATAATTTAGAAACTCTCTAGCCTGTATTCAATATTTTCCAAATGCATGATAAGCTGTGTTGTTGTTTTTGACGGTCGAGTAACTAGAGTTGCTTTTGCTGGGGACACACACCAGTGGTTGCTCGGATCCTGCGTGAAATTTAATCAGGCCGCCGTCGTGGTGTTGAAAAATTCATTTCGAAACTAAGAACAGTCGCCAGAATAGGAAGATTGATCTTTCGTGCATTTCCATGTGAAATGGAACTGGATTATATTATTGTCAGCAGATTGCTGCTTCACCAAGTAGCAAAAGGTTTGTTAAAGAATTGGTTTCAGTTAATTTATCTGAATTCATCATGGCTGTATTGCGTTCTGCTTCCTTGTGTACACGACTTCGAAACATCTTGTCAGTGGTTCGTGACTACAGTTTTAACTCTACCCACACATGTTCTGCAACATCACAGAATCTTTTGTATTGATTCTGAAGCAATTCTTTCGCGCATTTCAGGTCTTTGCCCCGGAGGTCAAACATTTCTATCAGAAACATACTTGAAAGACTTCACAAATCAAATACACTTAGTGAAAGTGATTTGAAACATGAAATAACGTTGGCAAAGAATTTGCTTCAGATGCTGCCAAATCTCTCGAATAATTTATTTAATTTGTAGCTACGTAAAAATCTGCGTTCGATTGTTTATACAAGTTATTACTAATAGCCGTAACTCTTCCGGTCAATAGCACTTCATGCGAGAGGATTTAAAAAAAGTGAAATTAGTGAAAACATTTTCCAGAAATTCCATGACCCGTGAAAGATTGGGTAACATTGATCTACTTTCAATTGAAAGGTACTAGCTGAAAAACAGATTTAGATGATGTCGTTGATGAAGTTGACAGTCGACATGATGATTGAAGGATTCATTTATATAGATGTGGTGACAGGCGGGATGTGACGACAGGGGTGGCAATTAACCTCCGAAAATTTCAAAATATTGCATAGCAATTTTGACATTTGCAGAAACTTTCAAAGAATAAAAATAAAAATTTATATTCTAATAATTTTTGTAAAAGCCTTATTTGAATATTTCTTTGTCCTACTGGTTGATTATCTCCATACAAGATTTATCTTGAGACAGGCCATCTGATCGAAAATTGTATAAATGATTGGAATTTTACCATAGGCGTGCTGGAATTGTCAAAACGTGGCAGATAGTTCAAAATATTGGAATATCTAAGGCGTTTTCTGTCTTTTTGTTCGTGTACCACTTTTTTCTGAGGCAGGCCCTGTCTGCCTTCATGAATTTTTAGGATACTGTTGAACCGTGCCAACTGCTGAAACTTTCAAAGTGATAAGAGAAATCTTGAAATGTTGGTTATTATTTAAAAAATTTGTGGCCGCATGAAACCCTTTGTTCTTCTACAACGTTTTGATTGTTCTTGTTAGGGGCAAAACAGATCAATATTATTAATGCTTAGGATTCATGAATCCTTCAAACGCTGTACGAGTCAAGAAGGGAGGGGCCAAATGCAACCCATGATTTGATTACATTTTCCTGGGACATGCGACATCAGTTATTTTCTGACCAAACCATTTTATATTTTCCGACGTCCAGTTTTAAATACTTTCACAACTAAATCGTACCTGCGCAGCAAAACATACATATAGTACAAATTGTATGCACTGTACACCTATTTTTGGAGTCTGTTAGGAATATATTTTTGGTTTATGACTCAATTCTAAAGTTGCCTGAGGAAGAAAGCTGTCCGACTGGACGTGTTTTTGGAAGGTCAAAGTAAAAAATTGGAAATGCACTTTTCTGTTTAATGATTCATAGTGCGAAAGTTATATTTGTTTGATGTTGATACTTCTTCAAGGCGTAGTTCTATCAATATTTATTAGCTTGGGTTGGTACAGCTGGATACTAGCGCTTTAACATAAATTAACTTCCATGTGGAAATTCTCCTTTGCGGTAAGTTGAACCATTCAGGTTGTACATGTTCCACCATGTTTCATCTTTCCCCACTTGATCTAAGTCGTTAGTTGTTGTATATTTGAGTTAGTTACTGTTGTTTACAACGATTGTAATTATACAAAAATGACTATAATAACAAAAAAAGAAACAAATCGTGCTTCTGATTGGAAGATTTCATGACAGCCCCTTCAGACGCTGTGGCAAAAGCATTTTAATTGGAGAGGCAGCAAGCCAATATGAAATTTATCGTCATACTTTGAAACGATTACTTGACCAGAAGGCCTCAGTAGCGATACATCTTTATGGTTCTCTCAGACTAAGTGAGGAGCTCAAAATCTTTAGTTATAAAATGAAAAGTGATTTGGCAAAACATGTGAAGAAAATACCAAACAGGTTTCTATCAAAAAAGGCGATTGGTGCGATCCCCCTTTAAGAAAGTAGCTTTATTCAACATGATTTTGCGCAATTTGGAAAACAGCAGTCGCCATATGAGGACATCTTGCCATCCACTGTTTTGTCAAAGCAGTATTGTGAAGTATATTTCATCTTACTTACAGTAGTGACACAGTAATGAGACTTGACTGACCAAGTATTACTGAACCCACCCCCATAACATTGCTGGCTTTATCCGCCCCTGCTTTGAGCTTCACTGGCAAACAAATGTTTATAATATGTTCCACCCACTTCCGCTATTGATGACATAACTGGAGAATGCGATGGAAAATTATTGAAAAAGAGGAAGAAATGACCCTACATGAGGAAGACCAGCCGTCACTTTGAAGTTTGGTGACGAGTGCTATTTTTCACAACGTGACATTGCAAAGACTAAACATACTCCCGTTTCCAGAAGTCAGTGGAACGACGACGTCGTGCATTTTCAAATGACTTCAAAATCAAATAAATTTACTCAAGGAAAAGTAGGCTACTCCGCCACATACTCATGCACCAATGGTTAGATGTGTTTACAACGGATATAATTATTTTTGAATAAGTTCACACAAGTGTAAATATTCCGACATTTCATTCTGCATCAATTTTTTTTGTGGCTTATCTTAGTTTTGGTTCAACTTTCCCCACTACCGAATTCAACTTGCCTCATGCGTGGGGATAGTTGGACAATAAAAGTGATCTTTTCCGTTTTCAATTTATGGTAAGAAAATAAAAGGCTATGTCAAACAACCTGCGTGTAAATGTGCTTTAACAACCAAATGCCTCAATTTGCGGTTTCTAGTGCCTACACCATCAGAGCAATGGCAAAAAATGTAAACAATGGTTCAACATACCCCGTTCTCCCCACAATTTTCTATATATAGGCGTTCAGGGAAATGTTTGTAAAATATCTCTGGCAACATTGCATTTGACTTTGAAAATCTGGAAAAGTCTTGGAAGCATAGGTTTCTAACATTTTTATAAGTATATGAAAACAACAAAAAACAAGCCCCTAGGTAGTGAACGCCCTAGGTTCCCAGAGCAGGAGTTTACGCAGTACATTTCTTAAAAAAACGTTGTTTAGTTGCATTTGCACACCTGACAATTTTTAAAGAAATTAAGCTTTAGGACTGTTTTACGTTTTAGTGTCATCCTATGTTGGTACCAGTACCACGGCTTGGGACAAATGGTTCAGGGAAGTATCATATGAGTGCTAGTCAAGTGTTGAACGCACCTAATTACAGCACCGCTTTGGCTCGAAATGTTGTTTTAGCAGACCCTCACTTTTGCAGCCAGTGCAAGCCATGAAAATTCATAGCCTTAAGCTTTCTTGTTGAAATGATTTTTTCTATGACTGCAACTATGTATACCGTTGAACAAAGGAGAATTCACGAAACTCACCATGCCTACCGGCTGGCTGTGATTCACTCTAGTTGCGGTTCACACCAACTGTACTACCCCGCTTCAAGAACGTCATTTCCGACACCATTGCGTCATGCAGAAAAACAGCAGTTGCATTGAAATTAAACAACGTTCCTTTACAGAGTTCATCACTTCAACCGCCAAAATTTGCTGTTGATAAGCTCACCCAATGACTAGGCTACAGCTTATGGCACTTATTGAAAATACCCACTGAAGATTAAAAATAGCATGAGATGTGCCAAGTAGTGTTTTTCTTTTATAATTTCGGCGACAGCAATTAGCGGCGTGCCAACGCCTGAAATATGCTTCTTACTGTGGCAGCTGAGACGAATGATCTTGCCCAAGGAGTGCTACGGCGATTCACTCCCATCCCTTTGAATCGGACACACAACCTTCCAGTAAAGAGGCGTACACGCTTCCACTCATCCAACGCCGTCCCAACGAAATCTTCGTCGCCAAGCCTAGGTGTCAAATTATGTTATGATCTACAATTAGGGCGTTACTGAAGAACCAACGATACAAGAAACAAGACTAATCTAGCTGTGAATATTTGGGCTTACAGTGATTTCATGCAAAGCCTTTTTTATCAGATTTTGAAAGCAGGGACAACATAACCCACGAACAAGCCTTAACGTTTGGTAGTCTGCCGTCGAATGTCATCTCTTTCCTTTGTTCAAAGAATTTTTGACAGGGATGACGGAAGTGGCTTTGTCTGGCGAGGAAGGTGTAGGGACTGGGGCGCAACTTCCACCCAAGCAAATGTATTAAAAAAGTCTTCATTTCACGAAAAACACTGGGGCACATTAGCACATTGGATTTGACCCAGACGTTTGAATAAACATTTCATCAATTTGCTTACTCCACAGCAACCTGTCGTTTTTTTTTTAAGCTAGCCTACCAATCTAGGGCTTCTAAACACATAATTGAAAATAGTTAGAAATTTTACAACTTTGAAAAAACTAATTAAAAATAATAACGTCAAGCTTGAACTTTTAAACCCCTTTCAAAAATTAATTTTTAATCAGCAACGTGCCGCCTCCCAAAAGGTGCCGCCCGAGAAAAGGGGTCCGAGGCCGTCAGCTCCCCCCATTACTACACCACAGCCCGGTAATGCCCTCCCACATTTTAATTATAGAATAGCCAAAGCGCAAGAGCATATCACGTTTGCGGTTGCATTACATGAAATCTCGTTTCTGACGTAAAGCAGTGCAGCACTGAAGGCAACGACAAAAATGCCATCTTGAAAAGAGGACTAAAGCAGCATTAAGCCACTAGCACGAAAGTAAAGGTTAGACGTAAAACCACTGATTAGCTCAGCCAAGAACATGAAACACAATTTCTCGTCAAGATCTTCATGTACACTTGTTTTTGAAATGCAAGACACGACGGCGTCAACTTGGCAAGAGAACTTCAGTAGTGCACAGAACAATTTATTCAGAAAACGATTCTGAATGAAGTAACGCAACACCTTTGACGCAACTACAAAAGGTCCTCATAATTCTTTGGAAAGGCTTTCTGCACATACACAAACAATTGCTGCTATTGTACATCTACAATGCAGTATATTTCGCCAATGTCAACGCTTTTTTTACCAGGATTTGCCATTGAAGAACAAAAAGCGATTCTAGGAACGATTTGCTGCAGTTCGTCAACAGAGGTTCTAGACGAAGGAGGCAAGCATCCCCTGGGGGCGTCAAGAATTTTCAAGTCGGTGCGAGCCTTCATGCGCTCTGCAACATGGATAGTTTTGAAAAGGGAAGTATTCCGTCTATAATTATTTGTTTAAAGTCATGGGGCCTTGAAACAAAAAAGGTCAAGAAAAAGTCAAGAACTACTGGTTTTTCTCCGACCCTGTGAGGTCATGTTATAGTACTGTTATAAAATATACGAATGCCTGCTAGACACCAATGCACGGTACCCGTGTAACTTGCGAGAACCAGTACATTTTAAAGCAAGTTAACATTTGCTTTTCCAATGGTTCACAAGAATATAATAGTTGATCCCTCCAAGACTTCTGTGTAATCACTATTAGCAGCAATGAGAAGCTCTGTTACCGAATGTAAGATATCAAACCAGAGGCAGTAACGGGAGTGCTGCGCAAGCGACTTACGGGCACGAGGCTAGGCTACACATGCACCTGTAGATAATGATATGCATTGCGATTCAGTGATTGTCCGAACGCACCTCACGACACTTTAAGTCCTGCCTGCCCCACTTTTCTTGTAGAACTTTGCAATCCTATACCTCGCCAGGCGAATGAGCTAGAGAGCTGTTCAAACCCTCTACGTCTACCGATTCAGCAAGCTTTAAAGTCAAAATCGAAAAAAACAATTTTTTGTTTCGGTGGGAGGTTTTCTGGAGGCGACGTAACAAAGAGGATATGTTTTGGAAAAGCAGGTCATATTTGGCCGGCCCTGGGCCCCAACCCATTGACCCGTTCGTTTGGCTCAAAGTTGTGTTGAAAGCTAGATGAAAATCCGCGTCTGTAAAGCCCTTGATTGACTTGCTAGGACACCTGTGGCCAAAATTATGGGCCAAAAAAAAGTTTTGGGCCTAATTCCTAACTTTTCAGAAAAAGCATAATTTTCCCTTTCAGGCCAAATTTGGCCGGTCATAACTCGGCAGCAGATAGAGCTAGAGATCTATTCAAACCCTGTAATGACTAGTGGCTTCGTGTAGTTTAGAATAAAAAAAAAATTTGCTTTGGATGGGGGTTTTTAGCCAATGGGCTCAAGATTGTGGTCTGCTTTGTTGGTCAATTATATGACGTAATCATCCGAACCCGCGGGCCAATATTGTGGTTTGCAGTATTTTTGGATTCTAGGCTAAAATACGCGTTTTTAGATCAAGTTTCTAGCATTTCTGATTCAAAAGTTATGTCAAAATATTCCAAATATGTCAGGAATTCCCAAGGGCCTTCAGGGGATTTCCCATGTTAATATTCTACCATTTTTTCTATAACTCATCAACCAGAAATGCTAAAAAGTCCATCAAACCTTCTAAAGCCTCGTATCATAGCCTAGAATGCATTTAAATCTCGCGCGGTTTCGCGCCGATGATTCAGTTCGATTCACGCACTCCTACGGGCCGTTGACGTCACGGGTTATTGATAGAAACCTGTCAAAACATGTCAAAACAACCTGTGGTTTTCTTAACATAGCCAGAAAGGCCGAAATCGCACGGCAAAAAGTTTTTCTTTCAGCCAAAACTACAAGCCTTTCTCCATCAGACCGGATTTGAACAGCTCTCTAGCTCTATCCGCTGGCGAGTATTGGCCATTTAGAAAAGGGATGTTTTCCAACCCAGACTGAGCTTTGTGGGTGCTAAAATTTTTACCAATTTTTGGTGTTTTGTCCATAATTTCGGTTACAGATATGCTAGAAAGTCATTCAATGGCTCTAAAGACGCGGATTTTGGCCTAGTTTCCGACAAAATCTTGAGCCATAATAATGGCCCAATGGGTTGGGGCCCAAGACCAGGTAAATGTAGCCAAAAACACCCCCACTTGTGGCGTTCACCCCCGAAACCCTCCCACCGAAAACGAAAAGTTGTTCTTTTCGATTTCGACTACAAGACTTGTTGAATCGTAGAGGGTTTGAACAGCTCTCTAGCTCAATCGCCTGGCGAGTTATAGGATTCCAAAGCTCTGCAATAAAACGTGGTTTTCGCGGGACTTAAAGGGCCTTGGTGTGCGCCAATTGTCTGATCGCCTGTGGCTCGTCACACAAGGCATCCAAGAAATCGAAATCGAAATAAAATAATAGAGATATTGTCTTTGTAGCGTTGCCGCCGTGGACGCAAGGGTTGCTCCGGTAAAATAAAGTGCTTTGTTGCAAAGCGAGTGTCCTGCCCTTCAGCTAATAGGGCCAATTGGATTCTAAGTAAGATGTTGAGAATCAGCGTTACGCAACTTCTACGGTCGACCCGCACTCGACATCAGTTGCTGCTATACGGGGAGATTCCTAAAACCATTTAAAGTACCTTTTAAACAGTTTTGGCCATGAATAGCCAACCGATCGTGGTGTTCAGCTAACCAAAGCATCAAAAGATGCGTACATTCTTGTACGTTGTTACTTTGTCACTGATTGGTTGGGATTTGTTGGGACTTAGTTGTCACTTATTAGTGGAAGAAAAACCGTTCTAATCCTACGCAGATCGGGAATGGGTTTCAGACACTGTTTTCTTATCTGATTCACGGATAACAAAACGGTGTCAAACACTAATGCGCAGCATGCTTTAGGGAAGGGTCTCCAAACTACGGCCCGCGAGCCAAAGTCGTCATGCGAAGCCATTTTTGTCAATAACGAGAAAATTCTAAATTCTCCAAAAATTTGTTTATGTGACAGAATGTAAACATATCCCAAAACAATCATATTACACAAGAGGTCAGGTACTGGAACTTTTCTGTTATGAACTTATCTGGCCCTCTGACAAAAACGTTTGGAGACCCTGCTTTAGGCTATATCTTTCAAATAATTTTACAGATTGTTTGAGACAACAAAAGTAGTCTTATACGCTGTGTAGCTTGTGAAAAAGGTTTGTAGACACTCTCAAATGTTTTGTGGATGATGATCTAACATGCTTTGTAATTGTGGTGATTACCAAAAAAGATTGCGTATTTTGACCACGAAAAATAGCCACAGTCTTGTCCCAGAAAAGGTGAGCACTTTAGTGTGATACCCAACGGTTGCCACAGTGATCATGGGTTATTTCAACAGACGAAGAATATTTTCGCGCCCCTCTCCTTGACTGTACCCCACACCGGAATGGTCGGGATTCGCCCCTTCATTTCGCTACATTAGCGTAAGACATAAGCCTTTGCAGTATTGCCAAACTCGACTACTTAACCATAACCAATATACTGTGCATCGTGACAACAATGCCGATGCTGGTTTTAAGAGAGTGCATTCGTTTCCGACGTTTCAATCAAGGAAGCAATGGAAGCAGCATAAATGTGGGCCATACGGTGAGGATAATTCAGGCCAGCGCATTGAAATGAGTGAGCAAATATCCTGAAATATCCAGTATTTCAAAAGTAAGGCCAAAGTATACTGAGAATGCTTTTGTTGAACACAATTCTAAGAGAGCAGCTTGCGTTAGTGATGATTATGCGGAAGACGAAAAATCCCTGACGACCAGTTCTTTATCAAATTCATTATTTTTCTCGTCTAGAGAAGAGTAACGCCGCCTTGACATATATAAACATTACTTTTTAGCAAAGCAACACAAAGCTCACGGATGCAGTATGCAATTTGCCGTCCCTGATGTAGTTTTTGAATAGGACACCTTGAAACCCATGCTCGTGACGTTAAAGCGTTTGGCACGTTGAAGTAGTCCATTAAACTACGGCAAGTCGAAGCTGCAGCTTTGCTTCACTAAATGGTGATCAATGACAGAAATGCATTGCTTTCATGATGAAATAGAAGTACAGCTATTAACTTGAAACAAACTGTGAATGATTATAGTGTCGAGCAAAAGTTGATGAACAAGCTGTGATAGCCTTGTTCAACTTCGGTTAGTTTCATGTCAGATTTTTCATACCCAGCTGCGTTGGTTGACTCATCGGAATTATCGCTATAGGCCATGTGTTGAGCAACAAAACGTTTTTTGTTAGGCATTACGGATCAAAGACTTCAGCACGATCCGTACCTTGCTTCTCATAAACCTTTGGCTCTGAAATCACAAAGTGAAGAAAGCTTTTGCTGAAGGCTGTAATCTCACAAGTTGCCTTGATTCGCTGTTAGTATAAGGTCAGACAGATGGAAAAAATTCATTAGTTTTATGAAAAAAATAAAGTTAGTCAAATCAAAAATAATAGCTGCAAAGGTGAAAAGAAGCATGTGAATTACGTTTGCATCTTACTACTCTGTAGAGTGGAAACAATGCAAAATCAAGCCACATGTTGCAACAAAATATTATTACGCGAGTTTGAAATGACTTTCAGTAAGGTAGGCAGGGACTAAATATTGTTTAAAGGTTTTGTTTTAGTAATCACCCCAGTTTTCGGAACTGGTGCACAGTTAATCGATTACAGAATGGCTTGCGTGAGATTCATTCAGATATTTCCGTAAGAAAGTTTTAAAGTGAAGGTTTGCAAATTGCAATACTACATTATGAAAGAAAACGACAAGCACTAAGGGTTTAATTTGTCAGTTGTACTTACGTCACTCTCAAGGAATGTAGGCTTCAAAATAAACTATCGCATATGAATTGTTCAGCTTACCTTTAGACACACATTCACATTCATAGTTGCAAGCACTACTTATCCTTAAAGTATTGCACTGCAGTCTATTATGCTTACATTTCTTGGAGAAACTACGCCATGAAACCGAAAGTAAACACTCGAAATCACGACAACACTCTTAGAGAAGCTGCAAAATTCCTAGAAAAGAAAACAAATTTGGAAGCTTTCGCGCTGTTTGCAAAATTCATTACAGATTTCTGAAATGTTTGCTTGCTTTTCCTGCCCATTTTTTCATTCTTCCAATAGATACGTTCGGTACATATTTGTGAATTCTTGCACATTTTTGAAACCTGTGATTAAGTACAACAATATGACAACGGCCATGTTTGATCGTAGCTTGGTCCTAAGTCATTAGTGAACAAAACAAAACACTGCTGCGGACATAATCAATTTATTAACAGCTTTATTGTAAATCCAGCTTTTCTCAGCAGCTGAGAACAACAAGCACATTGAACCATCTAGGCATTTTTAACGTATTACTTTACACTCAATTGGTTTTCTATAATGAATCTGTAAATTGCCATGAGCCAACTGATATTTCACGAGCTTTTTAACTTAGTGCAATTTGGTTGTAAAAATTAACCAAGGAGTTTCCATTGCCGTTTTGAATCATTTGCATATCTCTGTCGTAACTTGTTCACTGCGATTGGTTGGCTGTGCATTTGAGCTGTGTTTCTTCAACAAAACGTTGTGCTTCATTTTATCAAACTGATAAGTGAAATGCGGCAAACGACAAGTGGACCAAATGTGGTGCCATGCTAATACATGAATCTCTGGACAGACGTTTCAACTAATGCATGCAGATTCAGTGTGGGTGATTTGACCTGCTCAGGTCTAATTGAAAATGAACGCCGTTACTAGCAATAAACGCTTCCGAAGCAAAGCCACGTGTTTGAATCAGCAATTATTTCTCAACCCAACCATAAAAAATTAACTTGTTCTATGACGGAAAAATTTCATTATTGCAAAACCAAATACATATCCCTCCCAATAAACACGTGTAGTAGGAATCGAAACAACGCGAAAAATACATGAAAGATTTCGAAATTACGTCAGTAGCCTTATTGTCGGTCTGTACAAGACCATATTCTGATGCATTCAAAGTTGGCGGGAGCACACGTAATAAAAATTAAGTTTAAAAAATGCTTGTTTCACACACGTAGCAGCGGCAAAGCCTGTTCTGTGTTAACGCAGGTGTTTTTAGGTCGCAACAGGGTTGGTTTTGACCGACATTTTTTGGGTTGCACGTAAAGTCTATTCACCAAAATGGGCACCAGTGGCGGATCCAGGGAGGCAGTTTGAGGCAACTGTCCCATCCGCTGTGGCGACCCCTCAAAATGTTTCCCCTCTGATGAAAATGCGCCCCTTTTCGGTGCCTTCCGCCGTAAAAGCAAAGAGAAAACAATACTCAGTCGAAACTAAGCAATGCTTTACACCGCGTTGAACTTCGGTATTTAAGTGCCAGACTCTGACCCAGCATCTTACCGACAAGAATCAGCAATGCTATTGTTTTTTTTAATAAAACTCCTGTTCCCTTATTTCTATTCTGCGTGAAAACTGCCCAGCGATCATGAACACGATCTCTTTCGTTTTCTACACAATTCTGGAATTCCAGTTGGGCTGTGCAAAATTGATCTGTTTTTGTTACGAGCTCGTTTTGTAATGCTTGCTGGCAGCTTTGAAAGGAAAAGCAGTAGTGAAAATAGAAATGAAGTGAATATGGAAAACTTAGAACTGACGCAAGCCTGCAAAACGAAAAACAAGTTTCAAGTCTGCTATCAATCCAGTCCGTAACTCCGCACTACACCTGCGTCTTAGTTTTGTACCACCAAGGCAAGTGGATGAGTTTCTTGTCGGAACTAATGACCCTGATTGAACCATAGTGCAGCGTGTGAAAAGCTATAGCAACATTATTACGTTAGCAGGGGCGTAACGAGGTTAGATGGCGCCCTGGGCAAGAACCAAGTTTGGCGCCCCCATGTTCGAACCTGAGGTCTTTCGGAAGCAAATGTGCTCTATTGAAGAAAGTACTTGTGACATTGTCGGGATTTTTCCGCTCCGTATGCAGTGATTCGGCGCCCTCATAATGATTTGGCGCCTGAATTGAGCCCCCCTTGAACCCCTCGCTACGCCCCTATGCGTTAGTAAACACCTTGCCGGTTTCTGACAAAAATGCGCTGAGCGTGGCTACTATTTTCGGTCACAGACCGAATGTTTTTGAAGAATGAAAAAATTCAGTCAATTATTCGGACATAATGTCCTAAATAGTAGGCTAGTGAATACCGTAACGAGGAGTTTTGACACTACTACGGCACAAACGACTGAAACGTCTTAGCGAAAAAAAACGTGCTCCGGTAGCTCTAGAAATTATGATCTAACAATGCAATTCTGCAACACCTCACTCCGTCAACCGGGACAGCGCAGCGTTGCATTGAATGATTACAACGTGGTACTGCGACGCGCCGCAACAAACCATGGTGCTCACTCAGCAGTCAGATCTATCGCAGAAACTTCGGCAAAAATACCAACTATCCACATCTTGGTGGAATGATTAACTGGCTGTATGCGGCCATAGCAATTTTTTCTCCACGTTTCAATATTTGCAGTTAAAAATTTGAGAGGAGCACGACGCCTATCGCCACCCCTAGTTACGCACCTTGCAACAGTGACTGATGGCCATATTTTTTTACTTGATCCTCTTGTTGCAAGTGAAAACCCGTAAACAGATAAGGTCTGCCACGAAAAGAAACATTTGATATGGTTAGGGAAATCTGCAACTAACGGCAAAATGCGTAGCTTATTGGGTAGATCAAGTGTCTCTAAACCACGGCCCGCGAAGAAAGTTTGTCATTGATAAAAATTAATAAATGTACGAAAGTTTGTTGATTTGACAGAATATAACTTAACCCGAAACAATCACATTACGTAAGACGTTCGACCATCGACATGTTCTGTATTACCTTAATTGGCCCTCGGACTAAAAGTTTGGAAACCCTTTCCTAGATCATTCCACGCAAATCACATAAATTTGAGTAGATAAGCAGAAAAACAATGCAACTTTTAACTTTTTCACTGGTATCTGTGGTGTTGGCTGCGTTTCATACTTTAAAATGGTTATTAGGCTGTCTCTGACGTGTGTTTGCCGGCCTGGATGGAAGCTGTTCCATCGTCAGATCAACTACACTGGGGGTGGCTAAAGCTTGTTTGGGGAGTTCGTAGTAGTAAACACAAAATTGGAAATTGTCTTCATCAGAGAGACTAGAGCTTGAATTTGGAGGTATTCACTGTGAATTTGATGGTATCATCCCGACTGCCCTTAATTCTTTTGAACCATCTCACACCTTTTCTTCATAATCTGGACTATTGAGAGTGATGCTTTTTCTTCACATCAGCAGTCCAATGTCGAAATATGTAAAACAGTGTTAAAAATTTGATTGAGATTCTACTTATATTAGAGGCGTTAAATGTATTTTAGGGCAATATGCTTTCAGGTGCAGTGTGAACCTATCGTGCGATTATGAGATTGTTTTTCACGATAGCCAGCAGAGCTACCTAAACTGGGATTAACGTCGTAGCAAACGTCTTTAGTTTATTTGTTTGTTTTTGAATTGCCACTTCAGCAATAATATGCTGTTCATGTGCAATGATACGGCACAAGATTCATCTGGAAATGTGATCGTCAGTTTCCTATTTATTCGGATCCTAGCTTGGACATTGAGTTGTCACGTATAAGAATAACCCCTCTGCTTCTAAACAGTTTGGAATACGTTTCAGACATTGTTTTTTTTCCGATGTGGTGATATCTAAAATAGCGTCAAACACTAGTGCGGAGCATGCCTTAGGGAAGCGGCCCTCAATCCCCAGGCCGCGAAATTACAAAATGTATACTGGTGATGACATCATTCGGTTTCTGAGCATGTGATTTGGCGATTCGTCCCATACCAACAGAATTGCTTGCAAGAGTACTCGCGGGCAGCGATAAAATTGCCAAGCATTGACCGATCGTCCGTTACAAAAGGGTTGGGGACCACTGCCTTAGTGTGTATCTTTCAAACACTTATTGTAGATATAAAGATTGTTTGGGATACCCATAGCGTTCTCAGTTAGGTGTAGCTTGTGAAAAATAGAACCAGTCTTTTTGGACATGCTTCAAACGTTTCGTGAATTAATGATAAAAGTCGATTTTTAACTGTGGCAATTTCCTCAAATCTCACAGTTGTACCAAGAAAGATAGCCATTTTCTTGGCATAGAAAAGGCAACCACTTTTGTGTGATACCCAACGATTGTTGCATGAATAGTTGTTTTTTTCAAACAAGAGAAGACTTTGTGGCGCCCCCTTATTTCACTGCCCCCACCGCAAATGCCTGCTCGAGATCCGTCACTGATGGGCACATGACAACTGGGAATCTGCAGCATCAGTATCGAGCATAAAAAGTTGAAAAAATTTTGTTTCACACAGGTAAAGGCTGAAACGCTTGTTATAAGGCCTTGGTTCTGCTTCTTCAGCCCGAGTTTGTGGGGCAACCGAGTTGTACAAATAATAAAGTGGTTTTCAGTTTTCACGCTGGGGATAATTTTGCTCCGAATAATTGCATCATCATTTGGTAATATTGCGGCGGTTGCGATAGACCGCAAATCTGCCACCATAGGAAGCAAAGAGAATCCCAATCTCTTGGATGTAGTTTGACCTGGAAAAACATGCTTGCAATATCTGCGGCAAATGCCACTCGACCTCGTCAAAACCGCAATAAAACACCAAGTCAAGCGTCAGTTAGATCAGGACGTTGCAAAAAACGTTAGTGGAGTGCACACCCATTGAACGTACATGAGCAATCATGCACAACAGACCAGCTATGTCTTACGCAAATGGCTTACTGAGCCAAAAATTGTGTCCCTATCTGAACCAGGGCCGCACATTGAATAACATATTAGTTAATGGGGGCCGAACATTGACTTGCTTTCTTTGATCTTAGCAAATTAATTAGCTTCAGCTAATATATTGAAAACCTCCGAATTCAAACTACATTGGTAACAGATGTCATAAGGTGGAACTGTGGACCACCTGCATAAAAAATGTCGAATTCAAAATTACCAACGTAAGTACAGGTTGTCAGTATCTAGGATATTTTACTACAGCAAAAACTTAAATTGGGCCGCACAAAACCTTGGACTGGGTAACATGCGGGCGGCAGGTTGGACATAGATGGGATAAACAGTCACAGACCTGTCGGCGAGTGTGTCACTGCTGGGAACTGCAGGATGAAGCATTTACGTTTTGCGGGCGAATTGGTACTGCATGTGTGAATCTTCTCAACAGGGTTTTCAGCACGCATTTGATCGGTTTTCCGTTGCGTGCGACCAAGCAAGAACGAAAATCAGCACTAAAATGATTGAAATTTATTGTGTCTCTCAAGACACCCGTGCGCTCGTCTCCTCTCCCGAATAAGCCATTGACAATTTGTGTTGCTAAGTTGAAGCAAGACAAATAAAAAGCTTACACGACTTTATTTCATTGGGCATTTCCAGATGTAGTGACACATCGCTGTAAACGTTATTTGCTTAAGCTTTTGACGGAGTATCAGATCGACCATAGCGTGTTTGCAGAAGCAAACGTGCTCCATGAATAAGCAGTACCAACTTTCAACTGACATGAAGTGGTCGGAATATAGTCTAAGTACAAGAGGTCACACCAACATGCATCGAATCAGCATGGAACATACCAACAGCACACGTAAAATCAACTATTAAAGCGTGAAATCAACCAAAATATTAATGAAACAGAAACAACCACTTTGTCAGAAATGTTCGGTTTGCAACTTGCCCAATGGGTGAATCAGGAAATACAGAATGCAAATTAATGGTTGAGTTTTGACATATCACCCTGAGATAAGACAAAATGTTCTAAATCTCAACAACGAACGAGTAAATCTATCCCCAATATAAACTTGAGAAATATAATAGATTGATTGTCATCATCAAACCGAAAGTGAACACTATCAAATGATTCGGATACAAATTATGTCAAAATTTCAAAAACGATCCAGGCTTAGTTCAAATGAAAAACCAAACATTGTAGGCTTGCAGGATTTTTGCTAAGTTGAGAAAGTATCTGATTATATTTTTTGAATGGTTCTCATTTTCATTATGTACATTTCTTGCGGGATCAAAGCTTGAATCAAAGCTTCAAGGATTGAAAATTATTCTCAATCATTTCTTCAAATTTTCTGCTTTAGTATGTTGGATGCTGATCCCTTGTACAAAACACCTTCCAAAAACAAAATCTGTCAACAATTTTCAGTTTGCAAACTTGATGCACAAATTGGAAATCAACATTGTTGATGTATTATTTGATAAAGCGTTTGTTACCGTAAATAAATAATATTCGCGCTTGCGCTTACAGATAACCAAATTATTTAGAGCAGGCTTTCCCAAATTGTTCAGACAGAGAGGCAATCCATGAGTGGGCTTTTCACAGACAGACCACAATCGTATATTTCGTTTCATTTCGCCTAACGGGTGCATGTGGAACAAAAATTAAACATCACTGAATGATTTTTTTCTGCAGTAGATCTCGCAATCACTTGAATTATGTATCATAACCGTGATTATTTGTGACAGTGAGCATGCTGTGCAACCTACATGCTCGACGTTTCAATTTGTTTTCATATCTTCGCGGACACCCTGCGCAGCGGTCATGGAATTGAGTTTAGGAAACTATGCTATCTCGAACAATGCTCTATTCAGAGACAAAGATTATGCATTGGTTGGAATTCAATCGATTAAAAGTCTCAGTGACCTGTACAAACACCAGCATTGCTGCTATCTCCCGTTTTCTTTGTCTCTGGTTTTCAATGAGATTGCACAATGTCTATGGTTGGCCTTGCAACCCATTTCTGGGCATTTTCACTGCGTGTTAATTTGCTTTTGTAATCTCGCATTTGGTTTGTGAATCTATTGTCTTTTTTTATCATGAATCTACTACTTTTAAGTAATAACAGCGTGGCAACACCGGTGGTTGAGGATAGGAATCCTCTGTCGCCTTACTTGGCTCACCTGACAGCGTTGTTCAGTGCTGCAGCAGAGTGCAAGAATTTTAGATTTGATTTTTACTCACAGTTTTTTTGTTACTCAAACAAGCGGTCTATACAGCATCTTTAATAGTAGCCTACTTGAGTTTTTTCATCGAATCGTTGTTTGAAAACGTTGGGTAGATCAGCTGTGGGTGATATTGAAAAGCAGGTGATTCTGCGTGTTTTGACATGAACGTGGGCAGTTATACACTTTTCTGAGATGCATGAGTTACTGTAAAGTTTGCCTGTGGTCCTCGCTTATTTTTGGAAGGCATTAAGCCTTAAGCTTTTTTGTATCATGTGCACAGCCCGTAGAATTATAGAAAATTTGCTTTGTTTTTTCGCACTATAGATAGTTCGATTCAAGTGGGATCGAGTTGTAGGCCAACGAAACAGTCATATAAGAAACAGAAACGATCAGTAGATGGGTCTTTTTGGGGAGATTTGGAGTTGCGGACATATTTGTAAAAGCAATTTGTGTAATGCGCTCAAAAGAAAACCCGGAAGAATCACAGACACCGAACAAATTGTTGAAACGCATGAATACTCACAGAGATGTGGCTTCACTAACAGATGAGGGAAGGAAGTGTATTTTTAAGCAGCACTTTGAACAACTGACAAAGTGCCAAGCGTTCTTGAGGCAATCTATCACAAAGAAGCAACGACTTGAGTTATTTTTATACAAGGCAGCTTATATTGTTGCTAGACAAAAACGACCATACGTGGAGGGTGAGCTCCTAACAAAGCCTGTGCTTGAGATTTTCGTTGAGATAGTTGAAGGTGAAGTCTTTCAGAAGACGGTCAGAGATGCCATTACTGGAGTTGCTCTTAGTAACAATATGATAACTCGCAGAATCGAAAGTACGGGGAAGGATTTGAGACAACAGATTTACGAAGATTTTCGTTCTTCACCTTACACAGCATTGGTCATCGACGAGTCCACTGATATTTCGTCAGAAGCACAGTTGTTAGTGTGTGTCAAATTTTCATGTGGAGGTCGCATAGTAGAGGAGCTTCTTTGTTGTTTGACATTGCATTCGACAACGGCAGGGAACGATATTTGTAGCGCTGTGGATACTTTTTTCACAGAGAATCAGTCTGATTGGGGTCGTGTTGTAGAGTGTTGCATCGACGGCGCTCCATCGATGATTGGAAGAAATATTGGATTTCGAGGTATCCTTCAAAGAAAATGTCCTCACATTCACATCAAACACTGCATCATTCACCGGAAAGCTTTGGCTTCTAAAGAGCTTTCGTCTGAGTTCAATGAAGTGATGCAGGTAGTAATCAAAGTGGTTAATTCTGTGAAGTCCAGAGACTTGAACTGCCGAGTCTTGAAGGATCTTTGCTCCACTGAAAATGCAGAGCACAGCACTTTATTACTTTACACGGCTGAAAGGTGGATTTCACGCAGTAGTACACTAAAGAGAGTGTTATCCTCAGGAATGAAGTAAACGATTTCCTGCACAACCGAAAAAAAATGAAAATGCAACTTTTTTTTAGATGATCGGTTCATTGCTCGCCTTGCGCGAGAGAGAACACTGAAGTTTTTGAGAAACGGCATGAGCTGATTACATTTCATTGCATGGTCGAGGCAAATCGGTATTTGAACTGCAAACGTCCCTTTGTGCTTTTGTTAACAAGCTGGCTATTTTCGTCACGCGAGAAAAAACTGGTGATTTTGTTTTGTTTCCGCATTGCAAGGAATTTTTTGCAACAAACGATAGTGAGATGTCATTTGCAAGTGTAAAGCAAGACCTCGTTCAATACTTGACGAATTTGCAAGCAAATTTCAAAGAACGCTTCCCTAAACTGGAAGAGGTGTCGTATCGACATGTTCAGTTTCCATTTCGAGTTGATGCTGAGGCTTGTGGTGACTTGTCGTTAGAGGTGGCAGAGTTGCAGGCAGATGAAAACCAAAAAAATTCAGTTTGAGGATTGCGATTTAGCTAGGTTTGGTTAAATGCACCAAAGAAGTATGTATGTTTGAAAAATGAAGCTACAAAAACTCTTGTTCAGTTTGGGTCCACGTATGTGTGTGAAGCAACATTTTCATGCATGGTGTACATCAAGTCAAGTATAGAAACTGACTCACTGACGCTCATTTGCAAGACAACCGGATTTCGCAACTACCACATATGAGTCACGCTTCAGAAAACTTACTTTGTTAGCCATCCACGCACCTGTTTTGTCAGACTGACTTGGGTGCAGGCTGGGTTTATCATTTCGTTACGCTTCTTTCAAATTATTTTGGTACTTCTGTGTTTCATTTTCAATTCTGGTCTGAAGTTGCAACTTTTAAGTGAGATTCATTCACACCTGCGTATTTTTTCGTCTAGATACGCTTGTAAAGAGAAGATATCAACATTAAATACTGTAGCAGACGGTAAATGGCAGTGAATAAAAAAATATTTCGTAATGGACCTGGCAGAAAACGTACCCTATCACGAGACTTTCTTCATAAAGCCATCAACCATAGCGTTAAATTTCGTTGTTGCACTTTACAGAGAAAATATTTTACAGTGAATAGATGGAATAGTAGGTCTTTGTAAAATTCCTTCTTGTTGTAAGATATAGTCTACCTTATGCAAACAATAGATACGGAAATCGATGGTATAGAAGCGCGTAAAACGTGCAGATATTGGAAAAAGGCTCGCACGAAAAAATACTTGGGAACCTCTGGTCTAGATGCTTTGCATGTTGAAACAATACTTTTGCTTTTACATTTGAGCTTGTGTCACTTTCAAAGTTTCTGGCATACAAGTTAATCAATTTCGTTCATCCATTGTTGGTATTAAAACAGATGTGTGCAGTGGCAACTTGCGACAGAGTGTGACTTGAAGAAACGGGCATTAATTAGTGCATTATCTCGAAAACAAAATTTTTATGAGAGGCTATACGCTAGCCAAATATATTTGCAAAAAAAGAACCTTAACTTGGTGTGTGTCATTCTCTGTGGTGCGACACATGCGACAGAGCCAGGAATGCTGGATCGCTAAACCGAAACAGCAGTGACATCCATCTCGTATCAATGCTCTAGCAATATGCGTAAAAATAAAATTCAAACAATTCCTTCCCCGTGTTTGCCGCTTGCTTTCACATCGTTGCTTTTCAATGTTGATATACGTTCCGCACGGTAAGCTACGAAATGTTTAAACAAACATTTTGACGATGAAAGAAAACCAGACTTGAACAGCTTCAGATGTAGATTGACTCATTTATTTACACACTACTGTGAATAAGTTTGACATTATGTTTGCTTGTTTTCATGGATAAATGTATTGTTTCAAAAAGCATTTCAAAACTGTGCTGGTACTCATCCAGTAATACATATTTGTGCTTTAGTTTAACTGCGCAGGTTTTGGTTTTTGTTTTCAAATAATTTCAACAAACCTTTTGACATTCCATGGTTCGACATGGGCTTAGTCAATTTCCTGATAAATCTGCTTAGCGGTGCTTTGTGATATAAAGAGGCTTTGTCAATGTTGACAATAAAGATTCGAATAGTTACCTGCAAATTTTTCTTGTCAATTTTTGGCCACGTGATTGATTCATAAGCTTTTCTGGTTGAAATCATTCGCATCATCGTATACTTTCAGCTAATTCATTTGCTTGGTTACAGTTTTAGATAAAAGAAAGGTAAGATGGTAGTGGTAATATCACAAAAGAATTGTCTCAGGCTGTGTTTCATGCACGAACTTATTACAGTTAAAATGGTCAAGCAACGAATGTTTTTGATGTAACCTAACATTGTAAGCAATGTGATCGTTTGATGGCACTTATACATTGCACGTTACTCAAAGGAAGTTGTGTGCAGTGTTATTACTGTACATGTAAACATTGATATTACAATCACCAAACCGGTAAAAAACTTTTTTTTTCCACGTTCACAATACTCAGACTATTTCCCTATCTTTCTGCAAAACCTGCAATATCATTAGATGGATATGTGGATCCTGCTGAACTATCTGAATTTGATGAAACAGTGAGGTGTTTCGAGTGTTCCTGCGGCTGCTTGCATTTATGGTTTTCCATGTCCACCAAAAATGGAGGTGCTAGTTTCTCTGCAAAGTCATTTTGTGGTTAAAAATAAATATGCTATATTAAGATTAGGGGTAACTAATTATCAAATTTAAGAGCCCACAAGTCATTCCAATATTTTGTGCAAACATTGTTCCTTAGACACTGACACTAATTTCCTGATATATTTTGTTCTCACCGATTTGGAATTCAATAAATAACTTTCGCAACCAACCATATGTTGCAATTGCACGTTATAACGTTTTGGAAACAAAGAAAACACACGAATATATTTCGGCACTGTCATTTAAAATCAAGAGAGTTTCACTTCAGTGCAGCAACATATCGACGTTGGATTTTTATCGGGATTTAATTACATCTTCAAGACCGCTGCACCTGATGATACGGCTTTGTTGCGCTTTCCTGCCTTCTATCGTCAACTGATCACCAGTTATTTCCACATTATAGAAATGTATTGATGTTTGTTTTTCAGCATCTAGGAGATTTTCTGTTTGCCACAGTTATATATGTGCATCGCAAAAGAAACAAGCGCAACCATGAAGACTATCTGGTGGATCCTGTTTGTTGCAACAGCGACTTTAAGTCTCGTGGACTTTTCTGAAGGAAAGTGCTCAATGACTTCACCTTGTCTTCTTAAAGGTTAGTCTAAGGTTTTCAACAAATGATAAACATTGCAGACATTCCAGTGATGAACTACACAATGAATTTTTTTAGAGAAGGTTTCGCACCTTTTTTAAAAATGTTAATCATATGAAGGGCCAAGGGCCATGGGTTCCTTCCGAAATTTTCACTATACAGTTCAGCTTGCAAAATCCAGGCATATCGCGCAGAGAGTTGCGATATTTGTCGGGTGACGAAGTAAGGAAGATACCGGAAAATCACGAGCATGCGGGAAAAAACTTTAGGTGGAGATATAACCCAACTATCCTTGAAACCAGAAACGTGTTCCTTTGTCCGAATTGTCTTACGCGATACATTCAAACGTAACTATCCAAAACGCAGAAGCACTTCGACATGGAAAGGGGCATACCCAGAGTAATGTGACTACAACATTGCTATTTGAAGCAGAAAGTCTCCTTTGCAGGTTTTGAAGTGGAAATACTCTTTGCAACGGCTTTGTGTTCGGATTCGCTGCAGTCACATGAAAAGGTGGCGAAGGTCTACGTGAAGGAGCAAAAATCTGCCTTCGATCATAAATCATAGTCTTACTTATGAATTTATTGCAGGTCATTGCTGCTAAAATGACATAATTTGATCCACCAAAATCTGAAGCCATAGTGGCGCCTGGTGAACTATGTGGAAAGTTCTCCTGATCAAGGTTTGACTCGCCGGCCCTACTTTGGAAACACTGTCTGAAGACTTACATACAGGCCCGTAGCCGCGGCGGGGCATTCAGGGGCAGTGCCCTGCCAAATATTTCCGCCCAGAAAAATTTGTTTTAAACATAGAGTAAAAGCAAAAATCTCCCCCCCTAAAAATGGATTGTGCCCCACCAAATCTTGAAATCTGCCTACGGGCCTGCTTACATATAAGGCACATATTATTTTCTTTTGCGGCAACGTTGGCTATAACGTGCTGACTGATTGCGTTAGAGTCAGTGAAGGCATCATAATATCCAGAGTTTTTGTGACTTTGGATCAACAAAAACCTTAGTACTTGAAATTCAACTAGACATCAGATATAATGAAAATTTCGAGTACTAATGTATAGCTGATGTGCCTAGCATAGGGGGGAAAATGACAGTCCCCAGTTAGATGCCTCAACGCTTAGAAAACACTTTTATGAATTTATTTATTTATTTATTTATTTATTTATTTATTTATTTATTTATTTATTTATTTATTTATTTATTTATTTATTTATTTATTTATTTATTTATTTATTTATTTATTTGTTTATTTATTTATTTATTTATTTATTTATTTATTTATTTATTTATTTATTTATTTATTTATTTATTTATTTATGTATTTGTTTTTTTATTTATTTAATTATTTGCACAAATAGAACCATGTTTTCGAAGCAAGCTGTGTGAGTGCAAGAATGAAGATCTAGCTCACAGCTGAGTGTTATGTTTATTGCGAGTCTCAATACGGAATGAGTTGACAACATGAGCAACGTGCCTTAAAGGAACTCACTGAGCCTTGTCGCAAGATCAGTTCAAGTTAATTCGCTGGTACTTTCTCGTTGGCCGGGCCTTTTGTGGAACTAACACTAGTTTTGCCTCAATATGCAACGATACGAACGAATCTTTTGGTTCCTCTACAAACGACTTCGACTGGAACAGCTTCTCAACACCCAACTTTTACCATCAAACAGGAGTTGGCACGTTGACAAACAGACCGAGTTTACTAGAAAGTGTTTTGGGAGACAAAGGTTATTTTTGTTTGATTTGTTATTGCTTTGTCACCAGTGGCAGATCCAGGTGGCACAGTTTGGGCAACTGCCTTGGCTTTCACTCAGAATGCAATTCTAGTCAAAACTTTACCACACTGCACTGCTTGCGTCAAAAATAACCCGGAACCACTAGGATTTATTGCCTTCTAAATTGGAAAATGCGTTTGGCAAGCGCACTGATAAACTGTTGACGAAACACATCCGAAAATATCGAAAAAGTAGAAACCAAGCGATACAAATTCTAAACACGAAAATCTCTACGGATCCCTACAAAATGGTGATGTTTCCCGTATGAGCTCCCATCTCCCTGCCAAGCCCGTAACCAGAGTGGGAAATCAGTGGGGGCGACGGGTTTTATGAGAGGTGCGCACATTTTGTAAACTATGTCCAATAGTTTCATAATATGGCCGACACATTTTTCCAGGGAGGGCGAAATTTTTTCTAGGGTGCTTCGCCCTCCCTGCACCCCCCCCCGGGGTTACGGGCCTGCTCATTACAAAAGCCTAAAAATCCCTAATGTTGGAAATTTTCCCTACAATTGGCAACACTGACTTTGAACCAGCCTCTGCTCTTACCGATTAGAAATAAAATTGCTATTGTTTCGTAGTAATACTCCTGTTCCCTTATTTCGTTTCCGCGTGTTAACTGCCCAGCAATAACAAACGTGATCTCTTTCGTTAGCATAAGTCTGGACTTTCCGTTGGGCAGTGAAAAATTGGTCTGTGTTTGTTACAAGTTCATTTTTGCTTGGTGGCAGTTTTGAAATTAAAAGCAGTAGTGAAGATGGGCAACAAATACAACAAATGTGGAATACCTACAACTGACGCAAGGTTTTCGAAACCTGCAAAGCGAAAAAACAGTTTCAGGTCCGCTGTCAGTGCAGTCTATAAGTCCGCTCCGTAGGAGCCTTCGCAAACCTTGGTGGTTTAATAACGCCACAAACTCATCCTTGGCATGGAGGGTGCGCGAGCTCCTGAAATTTCAATTTTGTATGATTTGCGGATCCAATTTTTTCTGAATCAAATTCCACATCACTTCTCAAAGTGTATATGAAACTTTTAACTTTTGTTTAAAACTACTGAGTGTGCTCTCAAGGCAGTTAGCCTAGTTTCTAGACCAGACCTATAGTTCTAAACACAAGTGTGTCTTCATGTCGGAAGGAATGCAACAAAGTCAATATAGGTCAATACGTTGACTTGAAACATTCATGACGTAACAATGCATAACTTGTATTTGATTACTCTGGGAGACATCCTAGGAAAGAACTGACAGCATGAAACACGGTATTCCCTTTAAAAATGCAGTAGAAATAGAATCACTGCAGGCCTACTCTTAATTTTCTTGCAAATTTTGCAAAAACGTCCATATCTGATTTGCCAAGCCAATTTCATTCGCTGCCCCAAAACTACAGTTCGCGACCCAAGCGGTGTTGCAACAGATAATTTGAGAAGCAGTGACCTAGAGTAGATGCACACTGTGCTGTCCCCATTTGCCTGCCCTGGTGCGTAGCCGCCAAAGTGGGGCCTCCACTTGTGTATAGCCTATGGGGAATGCCAAGGGCGTAGGCTACGCACGAGGGGATGCTGGTGTTGGCGTTAAAAAAACTTTGAGCTTGATATTTTACACAACTTTAACACCTACGCAAAGGCGATTAATTTTTTTGCATACTTTTTGCTTTTAAATTTCTCGACTTAATGCAAATACCATGGAATAAATTTGCCTGCAAATTTTAAGGAACATTGTAAATGCGCCAAAAAACAATATTTAGGTTTCGGTGGGAATCTGAGTCATCGTCTGCGTCAAGAAAGCATGTCACCACTTTTTGCAGACCTTTCGTCCACTACGCATGTTTAAGATTTTGTTCCGCCGTAGTTTACTTCATCCGAAACAGTTGCATTTATTTTGTCTGCAATGGTTGATCAGCGCAAGGGCTGACCCATTGGCTACATTATCAATTTCTGTAGCATGAAAAAACTTTTGCAAAAGCTCAGAAACAGCAGTGGCTAACATAAAAGCTTTCAGGCATTTGATAATTTCTCAGCAGGGAAAAAGGAAAACTAAAAGTTTGTTGGACTTCTATAAATCACACAAAATCGAAAGTTTTCTCATATCTTGTGTAGTTTAGCAATATTCGATCTTGCAAACCGGGGTGTGCACAAGCTAATTCAGCCGCACACTTTCTATGCTCGACTGCTCGTATTCGACCAGACATTAGCGTAGCCTCATTTTGCAGTTGTAAATTGTTCTGACGCAATGATGAGTGTTTTTTAGACCCTATTTTTACGCGCAGCCTGATAGTTCTGCAGCAATGCACTTCACTTTGTGGTAATTTTGAGTGTCTTTTCCTCCGATAGCCAAACTTGGAGCGCTAATAATTAAATTTATATTCAGTGCAATGACACATGAAATTAAGGGGAGGGTGTACAAAAATATGCATATTATATCCAGAAACTTCGCCAAACGGTTGGTTTGGAAACATGAAGAAGACTTCAAATTGTGAAGTCACAAACAGCGCACACCAAATATATTTGACCATGACATGCCTCTGAATGAAACCTGCCAATGTAATTTCTTTGGGGAAAAATGGAGAAGACTGTCGCAAATTTTTCGAACGGTTCACTATACCTAAAGTCTGAGCGCGGTCCTTGTTTACACTCGACGACCGATGCGCGATGGTTTTGATCATTTATATGCATTTCATTGTAGTAATGTAGCTGCCCAAATTGCCCACCGTTGCAATTGAGAGATTGATACAAGGATATGTAAAGCTAACTCAGTTCTGCGTGAGCTTTATCCATCTGCGGTCACACCACGGGAGCCTTCAAACGCCGCAAGCCTGTAAGCTTTAAAGCAGTCTTTGCTCCAATCCTTGCATATTGTCGTGAATTTTGGGTAATAAATGAAAGAATGCCATCTCAAGTGCAAGCAACAGAGGTTGTTTTTTTGTGAAGAGTCCACAATGTGATATTTCGCGACAAAGCGCACAATTGGGAAATTCGCCGAGCGCTGAATGTCGAATCACTTCTCCGAATCGAGAGACCCCAGCTACGTTTGTTCGGCCATGTGTCCAGAATGCCCCACAAAAGAGTGGCGTGTCCCGTCCTACAGGCTTAACCCACGGGAAAGTGACCCAGAGATTGTCCAACGATCAAGTGCCAACAGAGTTACCTTAAATTGCTCATGAACGTGCGATACTTCGAACCTTCCTCGGGCTGCTGACCAACGTCAGTCTCCCGGAAGGAAGAGCAGGCATGAAAACGAATTAATGTATTAACCCTGGCAAGCCCACGGCAGCAACTTAAGGGGACACTACATTTTTGGCCATAACTCCCCAAACGATTGAGTTAGAGAGCTGTTGAAATGCTCTACGAATTCTGATAGTCTTCTGTATGAGATTGAAAGAAATTTTGTCATTTTGGATTTGGGTTTTTCTGGGGTTAACGCCACAATGGGGGATGTTTTCGCGTTTTTAGCCACTTTTACGAGGCTCTGGACGTAATTTCAACGAACCATATTTTGGCTCATTTTTGTGGGAGTAACTACGCTAAACTCCGCGTCTTTAGAGCCCTTGACTGACTTACAGCATATCCGGACTCGAACTTATGATTCAAAAACACAGTTTTTGACAAAATTCAAAAAGTTTCAAAACAGGTATGATTTGCCCTCTCGGGGCAAGCTTTCGCCAGCCTTAATTGGGCAGCAGATTGAGCTAGAGAACTGTTCAAATCCTCCTAAGACTCGCGACGTCTTTTAGTTTAGAATAAAAAAGAAATGTTAAGATTTTGGTTTTTGACTCCATGGGATCATGATTGGGGTACGTTTTGTGGTCATTGTGATGATGCCATGATTAGATAGAACGAACCGATATTGTTGTTCAATGTTCTTTTGGATTCTTAGCCAGAATACGAGTCTTCTGAACATTCGATGGAGCGTTTCTGGTTCAATCGTTATGCCCAAAAAGTTCCAAGCATTTCAGGAAGTTCCTACAGAATTTAGGAGATTTCCCTACTAATATGCGATCATTTTTGCCATACCTTCAAACAGAAACGCTAGATTATCAATCAAACCTCCAAAAACTCGTACTATTGCTTAGAATCAATTTAGATCCAATAAAGCTCTGCGCGGGCGGCTCGATTGTTGAAACCCCACCGGACGATGACGTCATCCAATGTTTGGACTGACCTGTCAAACTATGTCAACATCCTGTGGTTATGTAAACATGGACAAAAGGCCGACAATCCACACTGAAAAAAACATTTCTCGGTCCAAACTACAAGACTTAACGAGCCTTTAGAGGGTTCGTACAACTCTTTAGCTCAAGCTGCTGGCGAGGTATGACCATATGGAATATGGGTGTAATCCACCCAGGTTAAGGTTTTTCGGTGCAGACATTTTTACCAAATTTTTATTCTTGGCCCCTAATGTTGACTCCACATATGCTAGTCCCCAACAGAGAACACGAAACACAAAATTAAAATATTATTTTCAAAGTAATCTAGAGGACGTGCCAAATGCGCAAAGGGTTTGAACCGCTCTCTATCTCGACAGAATAGCGTGTGATGGAGTGACAAAAGGTTGCAAAGACTGGTCAAAAAAGTGGCGTTATGGACCGGAAAGGGTTTGGGCATTGAACCTTATCATCATCGCCGTTCATTTTTGTGATCCTGACTTTTTCCATGCCCTGCATCTGACCTGTTTCTTCACGATAAGCAAGTGTCTGACCAAGACACCGGGAAAGCTTTGCAAAAAGCTGGACTGCTCAAGTTGCACTCGTGGTAGACTCACCCTCCTCAGCGTTATTCAATTAATTTTCCTTAGAACTTAGGGGTCAACTAACGGATCCTCCGTGACGGATTCATAAACATTTGACGATCCTCTTAGTTGCAGGCATCGCTCTTACTTTCATCAGCAGATCAGCTTTCAGTAACGAGAGGTGCATCAGAAAGCTGATTTTAACAGTCTTTTGAGACAGTATTGAAAACAATTTTAAGAAAAATTAAAATAGAAATCAAAATAGCTTGTTCATCAAGGTAGCAAGGAAGTCATTCCGTGCAACGTATATTTTGACTGCAGTTGGTGAAATTATCAACAAAATGTGCAATTTATTATGAAACAAACAATAATTGCATGATTTGTTTATCTACTTTGCAGGTGGTCTTCCCTTCCGGCAACCCAAACAACTAGTTTCGTGCGATGGATTGCTGGACGTGACCCTTAACGTAGAAGTTACAGATTTTGTTGTTGACTGGTTGACACTACGCCGTCGGAGTTATAACTCAGAGTTTCCTGGACCGACGTGGAGAATCAAACGCGGTGACACAGTCAAACTTCATGTGGTAAGAGTCACTAGATCGTATGCACTTATCATCACTTTAAAACAGAATTGCCACAATATAGATCAAAAAGTGGTTGCTCAGAGTACTTACATTGCTAAATTAATTATTGCATATTGATGACGGAAATACAGAAATGAATAGAATTCATTTCCATTTGAACAACAAACCTGAAACTACGTAACAACCATGGTTTAAGGTTGGTGGGGCCCGAGGCAAGACTAAAAAGGGGACCCCTCTGATGACGTCATCATATTCAGCCAACCGTGATAAGTACATTTGATCAAGCCTAAGATACGGCCTCCGAAGGATAATTCCCTGAGACTACGGCATCAGTGACATAGCAGAAGGAGAAAATGCAAAAGGGTGTTCATAACACACATGTTTGAAAACACTGAAAGCTGGGATGACAAGGCTGGCAACGCATAAAAATTAGACAATAGCACGTTGACATTTCTTTATTTTGACGCCGCATTTATCTGCATTCCCCACAAATAAACTACAAAATTTATTCCTTTCAACATTTCACACTTTCCCCCTTTGAAAAAATGCTCGGTAGTTGGTATCCTGAATTTGTTCACATTCAAACATCATAGTTTGCACATGCAGGTTTTGGTTCAGAGGCAAATTTTTTTGCCAGTATTTTTGGAAACGTTGTTACCATGAATTTGTTGTGTTTTCCATTGCAACCAGAAGGTGCACAGTGCTTCCAAGACACACCATAGTTTTTATTCTTTTTTTTTCTGCTTCAAGCAAGGCGCTTTCAGTTTGTAGTTTTTGTCCAACTGCATTAGATCTTTTGTTGGTTACCTTTGCCTTTGTATTGAAGCTTTTTCTTTCCATGATAGAGCCGGCAGGAAAGATAATGTTGTAACTCAAACCTGTGGGTTGTCTTTATTGTCAAAATTTGGGTGGCGGTCACAGCCTTTCTGCTCAATATGATGCTATCGGGAACATGTAAAGGGCAAAGGGCACTTTGAGCGGATCACTTACTCTCTTTGTCCGCTTATCTGTTAATGTAATCTTCTTTCCTCCGGATGCTGTTATTGATCCTGCAAATGAGATTGACTTGAATGTCCGCTGTGTGTGGTTTGATTTACCGAACTACGTTCCATCTGCTCTGTTGTTGATTTTGGAACGTCTTTAGTGACAAATTCAAAATCATCTTGATCAGGCCTAGTTTATGATGATTAATGTCACGTAATTGCACTTTGCTCGACAATGGAGGATTCGCGATATGTTAGTTCCAGGGCACTACGGGAAAATGATGAGGTTAGTGACTGTTGAACGTGTTCACTTGATATTTCTGATGCAGTTATCCAACTCATGTCTTCTATTCGATGAATCTGTGGAAAACGTCTGCCTCATTTACCAAACCAACCACAGGATTTAGGATGCAATGAATAACAATGTCGCTGGTGGAGACAGAGTCATATTACTGATTATGATTCCGTCTTCGTGCATATAATTGGTCACCACATTGGGGGACAACGGCCCTCAGGCAGATTTTGTTCAGTTCACCAATGAATTTCAGAGACATGGTATGAAAGATAGAATGCCTCTCATGCAGGGGCGGCTCGTCCAGACCGTCTGCAGTCGTCCCTGAAAAATGAAAAGCAAACGATTCCGCCGAATTCGCCTTAAGTTTGAATTCAGTTACTAAATTTCACAACATATTTATCTTCAGTTTTTCTGATAACATTTTGTTTCAACCTTTCCTGGAAATCCTTTGCTTTTTTCCAACAACGCCGCTCATGCAATCACCAATTCAGCGCACTTTGTGATGAAAGTTGCCGGTTTCGGAGCTGTCTTCGATGCAGCCCTAAAGGAGAGAAACCAAGCAATTGGCTACAAGAAACTTAGTGGTGAATCCACCTGTTGCAACTTGTTTTTGCTATTTTGACGATAATTTTTTTTTGAAAATAACGAAGGAGATTAGATTCTTTCTTATTTTTTATTACCGGAATTTATTGAACATTGAATTTATATTTAAATTGAAAGCGTTATCAGTACTTTGGCGAGATTGGCGGCATTGGATTCAAATCTGGTTGTCAATCTCGGGCTGCGAAAATACAGCCTTTCGTATATGTGCACTATGGCAGCTTGCAACAGTACGCAGATGAGTTGTCTGAGAGTTGATGTTAGACAATGGAGGGCAGAATGTGTTGGAGATCATTCTTGGACAACAACAGCTGTGACTGATTCAAAATATTTAAACGAAAAAAATTGAAGCATGAAAAATCCGTCAAGAATGTAAGCAAATGCGTGGATCGTTCATCACTCAATAAGGTGAACATTGCAGCTGAAATTGATTCAGGACACAAACATTTACTGGAAAGAATGAGAATCATATTAAAAACACAGAGAATTTTTGTCCAAAATTGTAAACTGTTCAAATTTTGTGAAATATTTGAACTTCAAATAGCACGCTAAGTTTGTCATACTACAATACTGTCATGATAGTCAAGGGGAAACGTCCAAGTTCACTATGCAAGTGGTTTGAGTTACGGCTCTCACCATTGCGCCTTTCGCCTTGGTGGAAATGGTTAGCCAACGTTTGATGAAACCGGTTTTTATTTACCTTTTCAAGTTTCAAATACTTTTCTTTTCACGTTTACGTTTTGGGATTTGGATTTATTGGTTAGGTTAGGGTTAATGAAACTGAAGTTAATGTTATCGATGTATCGACATGGGTGTCGGAAGGGGAGGGGCAGTGGGGGCCTTGGTTTTGAGATTTTCAGCAAAAATATTTTCTTTGATTCGAGAGGGACAAACCCAATTTTTTGCCACTCTTCCTCCCTCCCTAGAAACATTCCGATGCCCATGTGTATCGATAAGAACAACTGAAACTTGCGATGTTGATAGGCTTAGGACTGCCAGAGTGACTGGAAACTCCACGAATGATGAAAAACGGTTAAGGAGACGATCCTAAACTCAATCAGCGATGGAAATTCGCAATCCTCCAGGAAATTTTCTCCACAAGCCGGCGCTGGTCCCATGACACATTCAAGAGCTTTAGTCAAAGTGTTTGTCAATAAAATTTGGAAAATAACTTTGAAATCTTCCGCCACAAAGTGAAACATGGGTTTTTCTTTTCAGTACTTATGGCAATTCTCGCGTTTCTTCTACGTGAACAGGTTTGAAATATATTCACCGGTCTCTTGACAGAACATATCTGGGCCGTTATCGCAAACGTTTACGCTATTGGATTTAAGAATACTGTGAATTTAAAAATGCAATCGTGCTTGGGGTGCTGATGTTGCTTAACAGATTGTATGGAGCATACTGGTCTGCCCTTGATTACAACGTTCAATTAATGAACCATGGTTAACCTGTGTACCTCAAAATACGGCTATGAGTAAGGCGGTGTATTGATGCAAAACCATTTTGCTGATGCACCACTGGCATGCGTTAGTTTCATGCCATTGCATTCCGGATGAGTACAACGGCATTCCTCACACACTGCACGCATAGTATGAACTTCAAGAACAAGATCATAGCAATCTATTTCAGTTTGGCAAGCGTCGCATCTCTTTACTGGCGTATCCATTGTTTTAATTACTGCAGTTCGTTGATCATTATAGCCCTGCATTTTTCGCATTTACGAATCACCTAAAGACATATATATTATCAAATGATGTCAAACTTGATTAGCAAACTGCCTTGTCATCATTCCGCTTTCAAGTTTTATGATATGTGCACATGAATGTTTTCAACTATTCCGAAATATAGGCAGCATTGGCCGGAGAAGATTTCTCCGTCTTGACAAGGGAATCGTACCCAAACACGAAAAGTTGCAATGAAAGTCATTGCTCAGTATATTTTTACAATATTGCATGCATGGCACGATATCCAGATCACACCGAATATGTCATAAGGCAGCAAAGCCCCCTCGAGTGTTTCAGATGTGCAGAGGGAAGGTTGCTTTGAAGCTCCATTTGACACAGTGCACCATTTTACAAAAAGATCAGATGATTGGTGCTGGTAACATCACTAGCACAGGGCTTAATTTGTTTTAAATCTGGCCTTGGATATATAGTAATAGTCGTTAGGCTACTACGCAACATTGACTCTCACAGTCGACGAACATTGAAAATTATCTTGCTATTAACTTTTCCAATTCAATGCATTCTTTGCAGAACAACACACTGACGGCCAACAATCCTCCAACCCCTCTCCCAAACTTTCTCAACTTTCCAAACTCAACAAATATTCATACTCACGGCTTGCACATCAGCAGTGTGGTAAGTAAAGTTGATTTTAAACTTGATCATATTTTTATACATGTACTCCCGACTAATCTTGCAAATTTTCAAACATTAAGAGTTCCTCTGAACTTTTCGAATAGCTTGACGATGCTTTGGAAAAGTGAAGGAAAAGCTTGTGTGCAATTTCTGAGTCTTGTGGGACATGAAACACATACATCATCCATAACTTCGTTCAAAATAGTTTCTCAAATAAGTGACGTTTTGAGCGTGGTGGTTTTCTACAGAAATGTGGTTTTCATCAAAAACCTAATCACCGGGAAAAGATTCTGGTCCATTGAATCAAGTGGACTGTGATTTTACAAAAAACGCAGGTCAAAAATTTGAAATATTCAGCAACACAATTCGGAATCTGATCTATATGTGTTTATTGTACCAGTGAATATTATACTGAGGATTCTACCATTGGCGAGAATCTTTATGCGCGTGTTAACGAATTCGATTCCCAAATTTGCAACGAAAGGGCAAAAACTAACGCCGCTCTAGCTCATTGGAAGAAATTTTTGGCTTTTCCAAGCGAACGCTTTGGGTGTTCGATTAACAACCACTGAGATAGATGTCAAAGAGTTCTAGTAGCAACAGCTTTTACCACAAGTTCCCGGGAAAGAAACAAGCCTAAGAATATGGCAAGACGTCAATTGTTGTTACTGGTACGCTAAATTGAAATTGCAAAAAGTGATGCTGTTCACATGGACGGAGACATTTTTCCAGGAGTGTGGCATCGTCAAGATTTTTCTCATCTTTTTAACGTTAATGACGATGCAGTGTAGATGAACGTTGACAAAACGATTTACCTTATCTGCTCCACAAAGCAAATTCTCCATGTTACGGCAAAAGTCATGGAAATTCGCTTCGTCAGGAGCAAAAGCCAGTTATATTGCAATAACGATCAAAATCGGCTTACTGCAGATTCTTAAAGCAGTGTATTCCTTTTCAAAAAAGTATTGCCATTTTCTTTAACGAAATCATAAACAAAATGGCTTTTTTGCTTGGAAAGGCTTGTCAAGGTCACTTCGAAACACAAGCTGCAAATGTCTGGAATCCTACTCAGAAACTAAAACTAGGTCTTTACGATTACAACGTATTCCCACAAGCCTGTACAGAGGTATTTAAACGATTCACATAGTATGGAGCCTGCATAAGCGTAGATTGATCAAACGTGACTCAGGCACATTGGTAGCACAGTCTGACACTATAATTGAATTTGGCGAACTTGTGGAAGAATTGCTGCGGATTCACCCTTGCTTACTTTCACACAGAATAATACCATGTGGCTTACCGCTATCAGAAGCCAATGTCTCGTTGCATAACTTCAAAGATGTCTGCGTTCAACAATCACATGCAACAAACACAACACCTACTACCGTGACCTGAAACAAGCCTTTGACGATTTGTTGCCATGTCATTGGTACGCAATAAAAACCAATAGTAGAAAAATTAGTTCGCACGTTTCGCACCCTGCCTCTGCAGGCAAATGGGAAGACATGATTGAATTGCAAGCTCAACACTTCATGCCCCCTGGACAGTGAACCTGGCTCTTCATCAGTATGACCCCCCTTACAGAACTATATGTCTATTCAAGAACAGCAGACGAGAATCTAAAGCAGGAAAAATTCACGGAATGAACTCTATTTTCCGTCTATTTCAGGATCCGGCCGACAATGTGTCAGTAACAATCAACCCTTTGTCGCAACGCGACTACGTATATCCGATAATCGACAATCACCCATCAGGCAGTTTCTGGTATCACGGTCACAAGAAAGGTTCGGCCTGGTTTCAGGTGAGACATTGGATCTTATGTAATGATCATCTTCTTTTGTATGTTTTTCAGTGATTACGGAACTACCGAATCTACAAACATGAGTATTTTTTATATTTTTGCTTTTTCAATAATTTGCTCTTTCTAAAATGTTTTTTGCCTTTTTTCCAAAATGCAGGATACTGCTTTGGAATTGATTGAGGTAATCTAAAGCCAGAAGGATTTTTCCAGATATCAAAGAAATTTTTTCGTGGTCATAGAATCATGTTTTTTGACGAAAAACGAAGGCTTGACTGCATCAATTTACAGATTTCCGAATGCTAATGTTGAACTTGATGTAAAAACAACTTTGGAAAATTCGCTTTCAATGATCGTGAACTATATTGAAACTTTCGTTGATGGTCATTAGCTTGGAAAGCATTGATGTGGAAAAGTTTGCGACTTGCAGACGGACAGTGGAATGGCGGGGTTGATACTAATCGAAGATCCAACAGATTGGTCAGTTCCGTGGCACATTCGACGAGTTTCTTGTCCCTTGCACTGCGAACACGACATTCAGCTGATTTTCCAGGCTCAATTGGCTTACCAAAATTTTGGCTTCAGTCAAGCGCAAAGAACCATCAAAGACAACTTATTCATGTACCAATTCCGTTCATATTTCTGTTTATATTTCTCTTCGTTTTTGTTTATCCTCCTTGCAGTTGCCACAGACTCGTCTTTTGTCGGACGCATTGTTCGCTACTTAATTAGTGTATGTTTTTGACGGAGCATGTTCTCGTATGTGAATATGGATAGTTGTTCGTTTGCAAATAGAAGGATTTGCTTCCTGTCCGCTTACACTCTGGAAACCTCACCTTGACAACACATTTACCTTGTCATAAGCAAGTTTTCCCGTCCCTGCCGATCATTATTTTTTTGCGAATCGTGTTGTTTAGTGTAATAATTGTTTCTTCGCGACTTCGAAGAAATAAAAAATTGCTTTCCTTTTGTTCTTTCAGAATAGACAAAATCATGATTTTCAACACTAACGAAACTTTAGAACAATGGATGATTCAAAATGCGAGATTTATAACAATTAATGGTTTGTTGAAACCTGTGATGAATCTTAAAACTGGTCAAACCAAGCGTTTCAGGTAAGTGCAGAGGCGTTGAAAGGTCTGGCGATACCCGTTACGACAAAGTCCGAGGAAGGGTCACCGTACACCAGAACCGGGGGGCCCAGGCTAAAAAGGGCCCTCAAATCTGACTTAGTACCTTTGTTACGGAATATAGAGACCAGAACTGAACTCAGCAAGAACTGCTTTTCCACATTTCCCCTTTCAATGTCCACATTTATCTAATACATCAAAGAAATTTATTTTCACACAACCCATAACTTCCCAAAGGCAACCATTGCAAAATGCATTGTGAATAGCTTCGTTGTCAACATTTACTTTGGTAAGCTGACTGTTATGCAGGTAATGTTTTCTGAATCCACTTTGATGATGAGCATTTTTGATATAGCCTAGCAAAAATTATTCATGAAAATTACATTGTAGACCAGCTGCGTAGCTAGAGGATTTAGCCATGGTGAGAAACGTAGCTGAATGAAGCGCAATGGCCACGGTATGTGACCTCTTCCCAACATTCTGACAAAAGTTCAGAAATGAAATTTTTTCCGTGTGTGGATTTCTATGTACTAAAACCCGAAATCACCGGAAGAAAAGCAGTCCAAAATCTTCCGAAAAACGCAAAAAAACAACTCATTGAAACCAAATGAATTCGAATTACTGAATACCGACATATAAGCAAAACGGGGTCTACGTTTTTGTATTTAGCTTGTCAGGAGAGAGGTTTGCACCATTGAACCCCAGATAGTCGCACCACTTTTATCGACCTGTTTTATACTCTTTCACTGTACAAGAATACAATTATCGGTATACAATCACATCAAATCGTATGCGTAGTCCGCGCCTGTAATATGCAGTGTATCTTGCTTCTGAGTTGTCCAATAAAAACTGCAAGCTTTGCACCAATGAGAAATGCAGTTATTTAGCGAATAACACTGTGCCCAGTGGTGGGCCTCGGCCCAGTTGTGGGGCGTGCAGCAGTTTTTATTTGGCCGCGCAGCACTTTTTGTTTTAGCCCATGTTTTTTTCACCGGTTGCGTGGCATCAAACATAGGCTACTTCACTGTTAGAACTATGCAGATTATAAAACATTGATTGTTTGACGTTGACATGACACTGAAGTTGGCATTATAGGGTTGATTACTTTAGAATAGCATTTCTATGTTACAGATAACCGATTGCAACGTAAGTATGAAACTTCGCCTTCAAAAAAGCAAGGGACTTTGATTGCCACTGAAAGGGTATGGGCGTCCCAAGGGGGCAAAGCGATCTTTCACTCCCTCGTGGAAATACGATTAAGAACCAAACATTTCTAGCAAACATGAAGTCAGCAGCTTAATTCACTGTGCTGTTGTTGTGCACTGTAAGTTTGGAGTTTACTCATGTTTGCTACTTTGCCTGTCAGCGGAGGAAGGTTGCGAAGCGTGCTTGCAGATTGTACTACTGTTGGATTTAATTGCTCAACAATGACATGGCAATTAATCTGCAAGTGTTCAATTCAAGTTGCTGTAGTCGGCAGGGTTGCCATATTGGCGAATTTATCGGCTGATTCCAGAAATCTGGTTAATTTTGAAAGCGTTTGATTACAAATATTTTGGTTTGGCCATTTAGAGCATTTTTTGTTGATTTTTTGAAAGCATTTGGGTCCAATATTTTTGGTTTTGCGAAATGTACGACCTGTATATTTGCACGTATTTGCTTACATATTTTCACGTATATTTGCTATTTTCAAGCTTGCTGATGATTTGAAAATGAATTGCATCAAATGAAAGTGTGATAGTTTTGAAAGTAGAAGCATGATATTGAACACTTCGTATCAAATACAATGTGTTTGCAAAATGTTGAAACTGATTATTTGGAAAATTTTCAAAATGTTGAAAACCTATACACGTTCTGGTAAAATACAAAGCGAAGGATAAAAGACCTTTGAACGACTGATGTCCAGTGAAATAAATAATGTTTTTGTAAAGATTCCGCCATTTCAAGATATTTGGCGACCTTTTGCTGAGTTTGGCTATTTTTTGAAAGTGAATTTGAAGACAGTTTTTCATTTGTAACTGGCAATCCCGGTAGCAGGCGTTTCGCCGCATGCGAATATTGAACACAAGTAATGGAAGAAGTCAGTGAGTTCTGATAGCGGATAGCCACATAGTATTATATAACGAAGTGTGGAAATATGATACGTTTGAAATATCCATTATTAGTGTAAGACTGATCGCTTGTCCAGATTAATGTGGATGAGAGGTCAGGATGAAAAAATCAGTAAAGGCAAGCAAGGATTTAAAGGGTGTTTGATTGCTTTGGACGAGTTCTAAGATGTTTGCAGCCCTTTTTTGAAAGTGATGCTGCCAAATCTTGGTAGGTAAAATAAAGATATAATTGTGGTTTTATTAAAGACATGGCAATCTGCATCTTTGCAAATAAGTAACCTTCATGAAAAATCTGTAGATAGTTTGTTTCGTAACTTATCGTAACATACCTGGCTATTGCTGCCAACGAAGTGCATTTTTTGTGACTATTGCCGTAAAATGGAGAAATTTCTTTTTGAGTAGAAAGGGTAAATGGCTTTGTGAACGACCGCTTGCATTGCATCTTCTGCAACCTGAAAATAAGGATGCGGAATGTCGACCTTGCCCTCCCTCTGGAAAACTTTCTGCGGACGCCCATGTAGAGGGCCCGAACATTTAACGAACGTTTCCGGATCACTGGTGTACGCAATGCTGCTGAAAGGAGCTTCGGCACGTTGAGGCTACTCAAAACGTTTCACAGATCAACCACGATTGATGCAAAACTAGCAAATCTGGAAATGATATAGCTTGAAAATGAAACTGCTAAAACATTAGATATGCCTGATTTGACAGAAATATTTGCATTATGAAACTGGGAAAAAGTCATTTTCCTTGCTTGAAACATAGCAAATCCTTACGTCTGTCTGCTTTACACAATATATTGATGCTGTTGTGTAGAAAACGCTTGTATGAGCATTGTGAACGACACAACTGATTTCATTATTGAGAGCCCAGTCACTGTGGCCAGAGGTTGACAGCTGAACATGTCACTGAAAAGAGACGCCAAAAAATTGCTTTCTTGTAAATCGCCACTAGTAATTTTGACTCATTGCCGCATTGCTTGCAGCTAGCAGTTTCGTAATTGGCGTCAGTTTTCTGCTAAGCTTGCGTGAACCTTTTTAATTGGCTGCAAGTTTTGTTAGAGGTTGCAATTCGCACGTTTTCTCTAAATGTTACTTTAGTTATTCACCCTTTAACTCGTAATATTTTCTTGCAAGTTTCAAGACTGAAGATGCCTACAATAAATGAAATACATTTCCTATATAAGAAACTTCCTGGAGTCAGCTGAAACGATGCAGAAAATAGTCTGTGACCTCTGACAATGTCAACGGCATCTCTGCACAAGATGCATTTTTGCAAATGTCATTGCTGGACGTAATTTTCACGATTTTGTATGCGCCGTGAAGCAGCACAAATGCACAGCAGCATCTCTCTTGGCAATAGATAATGGGGAGGACTCATGCAAATTCATTGCATAGGCCTTTCTAGCCAGATAAACGTTTTGGGTCACGTGTCCCACTGCTGATGCGCAAGGTTATCAATCAAATTGCGCTTTTCGTGCAGGTCACAATCAAATTATGCCGTTGGACAAAATTGGTCGAGTCGTTTGGTCAGCAGCTTTCAAAGATATCCTGGTGCAACAGTGTGTCATTGGTGCAAGCTGTCAGCAACAGTATATTGTGATTTGGTCTTGCCAAGTCAAGCAAAAGTAATGTCCATGTTTTTGTCAAACAGATTAATAAACACTGCAGGGAACCTCATGTTGGCCTTAAACGTGGTGGATCGTGCTGGAAAACCTGCCTGCGATATACTTGAAATTGCTGTGGACGGTATCTATCTTGACCGTGGTAAACCACCGAGGCTAGGAAGAAGCTTTTTAGCTCCATCATCTCGAATGGATTGGTTAATTGTTTGCAATAAACCTGGGAAATACTACGTGAGTTTAGAAATCGGGTTTGGTTTTCTCAAACACTTGTGTTTGCACCAAAATAGTGTTGATTCGTTTTAACGATCGACTATTGTTAAATTTTTCTGGGAAATGCGATTGTGCGTGAAACACCAGCTTTCCATCAATGTCATGACGGCTTAGTGCGAATCAAATCTGCAAAAATTCGTGTTTACCCTTTGCATTGGTCTTGGGTGGTGGTGAAAATGGCTGTTGTCTTTCATTTTATCTGAAACATAATTGTTTGTCGCAAACTCGTTGCTCAATATGAAAGCAAACAAACTTCACTTCATTGCAGAAAAGATTTTGGTAGTGACAAGGATTTTTCGAGAGGAAAATCCAGTTCTGCTGGTTAGATCTTGTTCACCTTTTAGATCAAGAGGACAATTTTATGTTGTACAGTGAATCCTGTGAAATATTTGTCACCTCAGGTTTCTATCTTACTTAGGTCTTAGTAATGAATGCACCATTTAAATGTATTGAAAGTCTCGAAGAATACAAGCACTGCACAGCTGCACGATGAAACAAAAAGTACAAAATAGCATATAACAAGTATTTTTTATTCCAAATTCCGCAATTGTGCGTTTTCTTACGTTATTTTCTTCTTCTTGTTTGATCTATTGGACTAATTGTTGGCTTGCTTTTGAATTTGGTGATAATTTAGTTATTTGCGGTTAATCAGATCAAATATGGTTTTCACAGCAGGGGGGTTGTTTTTTATGTCGATTCTGCACCACCTCGCCTCTTCTTTGCGATCAGCATATCAGTTTCTGACCGTAAACTTAGCGGGAATAATGTTTTAACAATGTGTTTTCACTTCCTCGACATGTACTTGAAGTTTCAATAAATTTTCTTTCCGGTAGCGTCACTACCACTAATTTATCATATTGATCATTCATCATGACGCTGGTTTGCCACTTTCAAATGTAAACGAAATATGAATAAGAAATGCTTTTATCATGTAAACATAAATAAAAGCCCGACATCCAAAACATCCAAAGGGTAAATGTTTAACTACATGACTTCATGAGTCTTTGGAGGATGTTAACAGCTCTCTAGCTCAATCCGCTGGCGGGTTATGGCCATGAGTATAACATACATAAAGTTAGCCTTTGTGGGAGCAAATGTTTTACCAATTTTTTTTTTAAACGATACTTTTCACTCAAGATATGCTAAAAAGCCTATTAATGAATCCAACGACTCGGATGATAGCTTAGAGCCGAAATGTGGCTCGTTGGGTTGGCGTCCAGGGCCAGGTAACATCAGCAAAAACCACGCAAAAACATCCCCACTTATGACGTCACCCACAGAGTATCCCAAACACAGACTGAAAAACTGTTTTTTCAATCGGAACTCGAAGACTTGCCGAATCCATAAATAGTTTTAAGACCTTTCTATATCAATCGCATTACGACTTGTGCCTAAAATATTCTGTTATGCATCGGTCTCTGAGGTCTTTGACGGGTACTGCGTGTAAGCAAAGTAGTGGGGCCACTAGCCAACAGTCGGAAAAAAGTTGGGGACTACTACCCTACAGTTAGAAAATATGTTGAGAAATGATAGCTAATCCCGTTGTGGTGGATGGCTATACTAACTAAAAAAAAAACGAAAACACCTCGACAAACGCAAAAATGCATGATCCTGCTGAAACCCAAAAGACTACTAAATATGAAAGTGTCCCCTGACGATTGGGCCCAGTTTTTACATTTAACTTCCAATAGCGGGCGGCCACACCCGCCCCCATCAGTTCCGCCACTGTGTGTCACCTACATATGTTCAGGCTTGGGATGTTAGCTGCGTTGTGTTTGCAGATTTAGAAAGTGTTCTTTCATGTTTAAAGTACTCATGTGGGACGCACAAGTGGTGATGCAGGACGCGGGGGTGCAATCGCACTCACAAAAGTTTGGATTTGTCCAAAATCTGGGAAAAATCTTTGAAAATATATTCAAAAGTCCAGAGAATCAAGTCAAAACTTTCACCCAGGTTTGTTTGACTTCAAAAAATGGCAAGCAACGTTTGCAGAATGTTGCAAGAGGATCTTTCTGGGAGGCCACACCAAATAAAATTATTCATAATCTTTGTTAGAGGAAATTGTTAGGCATAATCAGTCAAAAGTCTGATCGGGCAAATTTGGAAAAATTTGAAAAAAAATATATAACGTCCTCAAAAATTTGCGTGCTCCTTCACATGTGCATTTAAGCGATTCTCCATTGACCATTTCAGACACTTCCTGCGTTTCTGCCTACATATCACATTAAAATCGTCCGCAGCTTCAATCTTCGAGCACAGCAATTGACGTATGGTCAACAGGAATCGAAATGCCGCACAACCAAACCTTACTCACCCTAAAGGTGATCGGTCGGCGATGCTGTACAAAGCTCCGAACTCGGCTCCCGGCCAGGCCACCATTTGTCGGGAACTTCCTTGATGAAAAATATGAGGATATACAAAGAAGATTTGTATTTGAAGCAGATCCAAATTTGAGTACAAACAGGGATAAGTTCACTAATGGAACTTATTACAGGTACTAACAGCTCGACAACACTTGTATCGTTGATGCAAGCGTAACAGTGTTTTCTAACGATACGTGCATTAGTAAATTGAACACATTGTGCAGAGACGCAGGCTATATTGACAAAATGAGAAATTTTTTTTTTGTAGCGTTAAGGTTTCTTATATTGCAAGGAACTTCTTCAGTATGAGCAGCCCTCTAATGCTAGTTCCGCAAATCACAAAAAAAGTTTGCGTATGGAGAATTGCAATCTTTCCCAAAACGAAGTTAGAAAATTTATGATTTTTCAAATTCTAGGCAGTTTTGTTCAACTACAATTTTTTGTTTGTAAATGCACGTTAATGACAGGCAAATATTCTTTTTCAAAGTATTTTTCCGCGATCTTTAGATAAAGTTATGGGATTATTTCTGAGTCCATTTGATATTGAACAACCAAATCAAAAATTTTGTGTTTGTAAATTCGACAGGTGTTCGTGTGATAATATCATTCATAATCATTATAGCGCATCTTTTTTCTTAAGCATTATTGCGGAACTCACCATCGTGTACGGCATTATGTCATTATTTTTCGTATGCAATATTTGCATCAGGCACCCTTTCCAACAAACCACACTATTCGGTAGATCTAAATCTGAATTTTTTGTCACAGACGCATTCTTGCTGTGGAAAGGTTTAGAGCTATCCCATCCGAAGTGACGTCCAAATTCCCCTAGGATTTGTAAGAGTTGTTAGAGTTGATGGCTGTGGAAACATTTCACGTTTTCACAATCTTAAACTTGGTTTTCATGCTTCCAAAGCCGATCTCCAGACCCAATTCAATCAACCAGACATTTGACCTCCATGATGCTGACAAACAAAATGGTTTGCCTCTGACGAGCAATTCGTTACATTTTATCTTCATGACGTTGAAAGCCATATGTTTCTAGTTCCTGTGTGTAGGAGATACGTGTTAAAGTATCAATATTTTTCTGAAACTCACCACATTAATGTACCAGCTCAAATCATTTTCAAGTACCGGTAATTAACTGCACATGAACTTAGAAAAAAATTTGAATTTAACAGAAGGTTTAATTTAGGAGAGAAACTGAGAAAGACGTGGTCTGTGCAGGTAACTTGTTCATAAAATAATATGTCACTGATTTACGCAGTGTTTTTAAACACAAAATTCAATACATGGATGTGTGGAATTTTGAAGGACGCCAAGAAAAATATGAAATTATATATAAAGTCTACATTGAAATTTTAGATTCAACGTTGAAGTGAATACTCTTCAGGAATGGTATCTGATCAACACAAGTCCTGATCTAGCCCACCCGCTGCACATTCACGTCAACCACTTCCAGGTTTGCAAACAAAGTATCTGTTGAAGAAGAACGATAATTGATGACAAAGAGTCTGAAACTGAAAGCGAAAAATTGGTGTCCATCTTGAAATTGCTTTTCGTTAATCTCGATTGGAACAAACTTTTAAAATGATTATCAAACTTGAAAAACTGTCACAAATCTTACTTATGGTTTGAATTTTTTTGGCTCCTATCTGTTCCTTCTTTCCTGTTTGAATTAGAATCTGGGAAAGGATTATAACGTGGTTCGGAAATGTTTGATGAAATGCCATAGAAACCCAACCTGAAAATCTCATGTTGTTTTCCAGCACAACTCAAAGCGTCCAAGCTTTGAGTCAACCGCTTTTTGGAAAAGTTCGTTTGACCATTTTTTTCTGTAAGGTTGATCGATCCCAAATATTGTTTCTGAAATCTGCATCGCCCGAATGTTGCCAAACGTTTCATAAAGATGATTTCCAAGTTTCACCCAAGTACACAATGAAAACCTTCAATTGAGCACTTTTTCGCACATGTCAATTTGCACTGAAACAATTTCATTTTTAAACTAAATGTGTAAACGCAATGGAACCGTATTGCACTATGAGTTACGCAATACGAGCATACAAAAAATATAAGAAAACAACAGTACAAAATTACTCATTTAACAGGGCATTGTGCAAATAATTATGTTCACGTTTTGAGATGAAGATCACAAATGCTGTCATTTATTCAAACATGACCGGAAAAAAGGTGGTTGGATTGTGGGGAAACCTATACCCCTTTAACCTTTATGCCGCTACATACCACTTTCACAAATGGATAGTACACAGTATTTCAAGACAACACAAGCAACGGTATCTTCACCACTTCCACCAATCTTTCCAGTTGCGTGGTTGGTTAGACTTAGACGTGCTACAGAAGAAACAACTTATATATAACAAAATCGCCTTTAAGCTTAACATAAAACACTCTTGCACACATTTGAAAAAAAACAGAAATTACATTCTCTGATTATAATCCGTGAGCTTGTTTCATTTCGTGTGTTGAAGGTTATCAGCTACAACAAATACACCGGACCATATGCAAATATTGGGTTTCCAGATTTTACTGCCATGAAGTTCTGGAATCAGCAAAATGAGACGTGTAGGTTTCAGTACGCTGGCTACGGTAAGTTATCAGGAAAAAAACTTTAAGCGAAATCTGCTGCCAAATTTAACTTCAAAGACAAAAACATTGGTCCATGTCGTAGTATTGTTTGTTGGTATATTGCATTTTGCAAACCAAACGCTGCTGTTTTTGTCAAACCATAAAAAAACTGCTGAAACTACAGTACAACATTAATGATGAGTTAGTATTATTTTCATGTTTTTGTCCATAGATCCAAATATTAACATTCAGCAGCCCGCTAACTGGGACAGATTCCTCGGACACGACAAACGCTGGAAGGAGGGAGGTCCGGGAACAATTGGTTACTCTGATGCCGGAGTCTTTCGTGACGTTCTTTTAGTTCCTCCCTTGTCAAACATAACGGTAAGCAGGAATTTTGTACCCAAACATGCACTTGAAATTGATATAAACAGCATGTTGTTCTGTATCTCTTCGCTAGGAACTGTTTTGACGAATGAACAGGATGAATGTACAGTGGCGGCGGTACGAGGTGAAATTCGGCATCGATATTTAGCTCAGTATGCGATCATGAACTGCGTGTTAAAATCGAGTTTTGAAATACTTTTCGTTTGTGTTATATTGGTGTCTTTTCTTTTATCAGGTATTGCAATTCACAGACTCTTTCACTGGATGCTCATAACCTTTTCAAAACCTTGATAACTCCATACTTGTCACATCGCCAACTTTGAGGGGAAATTGTAAATTTCCAACTGCTTGCAAAACCCACATTGGTGTCTAACAAAATGTTCTGCCTAAGCATGTATTATATTAATGCTTAGAGTAAATGTCGCGGAATATATTCGTTTTGTTATACAAGATTAGCTGTACCACAATGGCAAAAGTACAAGAATTGAATTTACAAAGCTTACTAATCTCACATAAGTAGTTTCCTTGGTTTTTTGTTTACCAGCTTGATTTGCTTTGAAATTTTGTTTAAAATATTGAAACCCTTGTTCGTTTCAGAAGATTCTTAACTGTCTACCGCGCCGACCTGATACCATGCGGACATTAATTTCTCATATACCAGAGTAGACTGGATCGCATGCAATGCGGCAAATTTGCATTAAGACAATTGGCTGCTGGTCAAGACCTGATTGATGCCTCTTCTCGGATTAAGTTAGTGGGCATGAAATAAACGGGAGGAGTCGAATAAACAAAATAAACGGTTGTAAACGAACAAACAAGATAATGGCAGCAAAGGAACAAAAAAGCAACCAGTCACGAGGCGGTAAGGCAAGTAGTATTGCAGGAAGCACGAGAACGTGGAGGAGTCATCAGGGCCTACTGTTCTTCAATGGTGCAGGAACAAATTGCACGGCAGGAGAAGGTGTCGAGCGTTTCTGTATACCGACAGCTACTGTACGCATAATGATGTTCATAATAATCTTTAAAGGGCTGTGACTAAGGCAAAACATACAGCACAGCCTCATGAGGCAGCTGATGAATTTGACCCATGTAACTACCAAACACTGCCTTTCTTTCCTTGGTGAAAGAGGGTGATGCAGTTTTGAAAATTCTGCAAAACTAGAAGATTATATGATAGAATGTGGTAGGGAGTTCCAGAGCACGAGAGTTTAAGTAAAATGAATAGTGTACTAACGAACATTTGGAAAGGGGAAGCTGAAAATAAGTGGCATGACGAAATGATGAGGATTTTCCTAGGTGAGGGGAAGAAACGAATGCAGGACAGGAGAGTCGAGACCAGTTTTAATTATTGTTTTGAAGCTGGATGGCAAGCTTAAGAAATTCATCCTGGAAGGGTTGAAATGCATGCGTTGGGTGACGATAAATAACACAAATGATGAGATGTTTGCCAGATGACATTGAGATTGCAATGAACAGGATTTGCAAACCTACATTGTTGAGATATAGGTCATTTCTTGGTTGGTGACTTAGGTTGTTAATAATGTAAATACCCACTCCACCTGAGTTGGTTTGTGAAGAATCATGAATGAAGTTGAAGCCAGAGATGTCAACATTCAAAATGTAGTTGGATTTTCAATTTGGTTTCTGATATGCTTATGAAAGCAGGATTTACGTTTGTCATTAGGAAGAAGTCATTTAGTTTGTGCTGATTTTTTCCCAGGCTACGTACATTCAAGTGAAAATATGATACGTTTTCTTGCTTACTTGGATGATTCACTTCACCAGTTTCACTTAAACTTGAATGCTTGGGTTGGACCGTTTGAGCTGATAAGTTACATAGGAAAGATTCTATAAAATTAGATAAGTCAGAGTTATCAAAAAAAAGGAGGTTCTAAAGCTCAGTGTTGGTTAAATTACACAATGGTAGAGTAGAGGAAACACACGCAGAACAAGTAAATAATGTTGATTTCGCAGGTTGTTGCTGGTTGGATGAACATGGGGAGTCATTAGGTGATTGGATATACGTATGGTTGCGGCAGCTAGCCTTAGATGCGAGACGCGAAGGAGCTAGTCAGCAGAAAATTAGAGGAACGCGCGCCTGACGAACTTTCGCCTAAACCTGACCCTCACGAACTCCGTGCACCACAGGGCTGTAGTCTCTTATTCCCGACAGCAACGAAAACGGAGGGCAGTCATTCAGGACAAACTTTGTTGTCACAAATCCAACAGGCGTCAAACTTCAACGGCGATTGATCGTCAAACACGGTTTCTGAAATATAACAGAAACAACTAAGCGATTCTACCAAACGCAGCAACAGCAAATTATCAGACTGCATCATCGATTAACTCAGCGTGGCAAGTGTATTAATCTTTGAAGGCGCGACTGTGAATCAAGTCAGCCCAGCAATTAACATTGACAGGGAATTTGCTGCAACTATTCTCAGGTAAATCTACGCGACCTAAAGGCACAGCGATAAATTGCATTGGATTTACTGTGGGCTACAGACATTCAAGAGAAATGAGAATAAACATATATTACATACCATTTCTGTTTGAATAAGGACTGAGGATGCGTAAATTTACGTGAAATCGATTTCCTATTAAAAATTTGCTGATCGATTCCTAGCTTACACCCATCGTGGAAAGTACATACTTACATACCAATTGGTGTGAAATCTATACCTTATATTTTTGTTTTTTTCGGTGATCAGAAATACTCTGACTCAGTTAGCAGAATTTGGTTGGTATACGAGGAGAGCCGAAATATTACTAACTCGAAATTACACTGGACTGTGCTGTTTTACTGCACGTTACGCGAGGCGAAAAGGAAAAACAGTTAATCTTGGCCCGAGATTGCGCAAACCGTCAAAGGCCGTTGCCGACCTACTTGGCATCTACGAGAGGACGGTATACCAGGGTACGGAAGCAGGTCAATCCGCCCACGGGATCTCTGTGCGGTTTGTGTAAACAGGCAAAGACGGTTAAGAACCTGCTGGCCTACACAAAGACGCCACGGGAACCGTAGCTGGCAGAAATACTGCGGTATCTGTACAGATGATGTCAAACTTTAGGCTTTAAGGAGCATCAAGTAAATCAACTCCCCTTTGAATCTAGAGAGCAGTGCACATTAGATAACTAGTAACCATATGAACACAGCTTGAAGCCAGTGAACACGGATGGGACAAAAATAGCTTCACGCGTTACACTTATGACTTGAAGAACAGTGAGAACAATGGAAACTGTTAGGCATATCACAAGTTTTGGACAAAGCCATTAATATTGAATGAATGGATAAATAAATTAAATACAAAACACAAAGCAAATCAAGTGACATGTAGACCACTCACCATATCATAACGAAGGAACAAATGTTTCATCATAGGTGAAATTTCAAATTAATTGGAGTGCAGAAATTTAGTTGGGAATTCTACGGTGGGTCGTTGGGTTTTTGATATGTTCAATGTCTTTTTCACTTCGGATACTAATTACTTTACTGTCATTGCTTTCTCTGAGATGAATTCTTCCTTGTTGGTTCAAATGTATTTCCAGTCAAAATTAGTTTATTTCTTTTTTTAAGGTTTTGATTGATGAAAGCACGTTCACAAGTAGGTTTCCCTGAAGGATTATGTTTCAATTTCTTTCATTCCTTACAAATATTGTTTCTAGGTTAAGTGAAGATTAATCTATTCCTAAATGCTCTAATTCACAGATTAATCCAGAGTGAATTACCCGATCAAAGGCTTTGGAACAATCCATAAAAACAATCCTTCAAGACAAGCCCCTATCAGAGGCAGCAGGAAATTTACGTGTGGTTTCTAGGAGTGATGTGAATGTGGAAAGCTTTTTACCAAAACCTGAATTACGTTCAGAAATCAGCTTTTTACTCTCGAGATATGAATAAATGTGGCGGTTAATAATTCGGTTGAATATTTTAGACAAGGAAGGGAGCATACCAATAGGCCTGCAGTTTGCTACGCCAGAATAGGAACCTTTTTGTGGATGGGAACAACAGTGGCTAATTTCCAAACGGCAGGGTATTGCGCAGTGGAAATAATAAAGTTAAAGTGCAGACTTTTTAAATGGTATAATTAGGGAGGTTAGCAACATAGTTTAAGTAAGCGAATTGGTAGATTATGGATAGCTTTGGATTTAGATGGATAAAGACGCTAACATGAAAGATATCTAAAGGTTCGATGCATTTTAGGGATGCGCGCTTCCGTTTCAGGAGCGAATGTGGGAAGCGATAAATCGATATTTCGCAGGGTAGTTATAGACGCAAAGCAATTGTTAAACATGTCGCTTTTGTCATAGTCTGACTGAAGGGCAATGCCATTAGATAAAATAGGGAAGGACTTATTGATCTGAAGAAGGTCGCCAATATTGATTTACGATTTTCCAAATGCAGGAGTTGCTTTGACAGAGTGAGTTCAGTGGTTTGTTGATGTGCTTTGAAGTGCGATTTTTGGCAGCCTGGATTTTTCGCTGAATCACATTGCGTATTTTGTTGCAAAGTTGCTTCTGTTCGAGTTTTTTCAACCTATGACAGCGTTTCCATAGATTATGGCGTTTTCGGAGAAGTAATAAATTCTTCCAAGTCAACCAGTGGTCAGTCTTTCGTTTTTGTTATGTCGGTTTGGTTGAGCTAAAAGCCTTAGCTTTGTGATTGATGACGTCGGTAATATTTTGCAAGATATCAGCGGTAGATTTTGGCTATTATGAAGTCCCGAAGAACTGAGAAAAGAGCACAATTCAACCCTTGGTCGCCGGAGTTTGAGTAGTCCCAGATTAAATACTTACGTGTTGTGAGGAGGAAGATTTTCAAGTTAATCTCTGAGAAGGCCAAACTTGTGCGAAAAGGTGAATTGCCACTATAAGATATTACGTCTGGCATATGTGTTCAAAACCAATCTAAGATATTCCCTTGACGTACAGTCTCGCATATAAAATGATGTAGTCCAGACGAAGATAGGACGCGATATACGCACGATTGTTGGTGCAGATGTCTCTAGGGTGACCGGTCGAACTCACCGACTACTAGTGATAAGTCGGTATTCGATAAGGTTGTTGAAGCAGATCAAAATGAATCACAATAATGTTGTTTAATCTGGGTACGAAACCCAGGTTGTTGGTAGGATACCGCTTGGCGAATAGAGATATTTTTGTAGTTAACATTCGAGTCAGAGTATTTCACTGTCGGCACATTCTAATTCAAGTCTACGCTGACAAAAATACTGCACTTGACTCCATGGAGATTCCGGTTAAGACGGAAAGTAGAGCAAAAACCGGCAAGAGGCAGAAGGTTGTTTGATACAGACGAATCTAGAAATCTAGAAATCTAGCTCTCCATTACGCGAGCTTCAGTGACGAGTTGTAAGCGAAAATTTTTCGACCATTCAAATGTGTGATTGGTAGACACTTAAATGTTACTTAGGACAAACTCACCGTGAGCAAAGGGTCTGTAGTCTGTGTCAACAAATTTCCACTGGATTCGCTTTCCTTGTTTGTAGAGTTCGTTTGCAATATTGAGGAAATTGCTTCGATGAGTTTGCATTGCCAATGGAAGGTGCTTTGTTATGCAACATTTAAACAATCCAGCATGGGAAGCAAGGCTGAAGGTGGAGTTCCGGTTTTTCATGTTTAGGAATTTCGCAACAATAGGTGGTACAGTAGCAGAAGCTGAGGAAGTGATAGGAGAGGTTTTCCATGGAAGGGACGAACGTTCGAGAATATGATTCGGTCAAGGTATTATGCATAAAAGTGCAATTTTTCGGAAATAAATATACGAATTATCTTTACAGTAGTC
>Ga0210059_1000153_pt1 | contig 68107 bp, 46 predicted proteins | sample Ectturendosymbi2_FD_188042 | JGI IMG/M metagenome (GOLD analysis project Ga0210059, IMG submission 188042) | Ecteinascidia turbinata endosymbiont from Florida, USA - Sample 2 (SPAdes) (version 2) | ecosystem: Host-associated > Tunicates > Ascidians > Unclassified | place: Key West, Florida... | reverse complement strand
GCTGCAATATATTGGTCCTGTTGCATGGGGTTGCATTTCTAATAATACTAAAATGTTACCATTACATATGTTTTCCTATCGAGTAAAGTCGCGACTGCTTGCTGGGTATTAACTTTTTGTGATACATACGCTATGTGATTTGTAAGATGTTTGTGAGCGTTGACCTCAAACTGAGCACACTTTTGGCTTCTGTGTTTTGTTTTTATTTCGTTTTGAACTCATGTTTTGTGCTTCACCTGTGTTGTTGAATTTGACAGTCATAAAATGTAGGCTGGGCTTGATTAAGTGACGGCTTTGGCCGTCTTTCGCCCAACCTGTGCTGTTTGTTTTAAGCTTCGTTGATTGAAATGTGTTATATTGCTGTGTACTTACAGCGCAAACATGACTTGACTTGACTATCAGCGATAGGTTAGAGTGCTGACCTATGCCTAGTGCTGCATCCGTAAAACGTTAGATTTCAAACAATTTGTCTTAAGCCTATCCCACGCTACTGTACTGGCTACTAACTCTGCACATTACGTCCGTGAAAATACTGTATTCTTGATTGGAAAATACAGTAATACAACATGCATTTCTAAAACTTGACCAGAATAAAAAAAAAACAGGTTTTCAATAAAAAAAAACAGAACCCCAGATCTAGGGAAAAAAACAGCAGTGGTAACACTGATAGAAACAAGATCTAGCTGACTAGATCATGTAAGCATTAAAGTATTCGTTTGTGGTGTCTTTCCAAGGTACGCCATGCTTCAGTGGTTCACTTGACGTCAACTGTAACCGCCACACTAGGGCAAGCCTATTCATTCTGCACATTTGTGAAATTAACTTGTGTATTTTGGTCTGGCATAAGCGTCTATTAAGTCCAAGCCAACATTAAAACCTGAGTAAAATTTGTGAGTCAACACTCCATATTTGATTCATTCCAGTCTCATCATAAAACAAATTATGCTTCGTCAGCTCTTTCTCTGAATTTGCCATAGAGAAAATGCATGTTTATCTGTATCTTAGGACAGTGAAGGTCTAAGTAGGTTCCAATAAATTTTACTTTAGACAACGGAGTTACCTAGGCGTAACAGTAACAGCAAAATGAGAGAATGTGAGACACTGGCTTTGTTGGAGAGAATTGAAGTGCAATATCAATTGTGCATACGCATACTTACATGGTCTTCTGTATAATCGAGTAACTGCTGATGTAGTGTTCCATTAATTGCTCTGTTTTTTTCGAAGCACGGGGAAGCCGTTGGCTGTTAAGTTTTGCGGTAGATTGTGTTTTTGTGCAGTAGATTGTGGTGCAAGTATCGGAAGAATAACGTATGAAAAGAAGGTTCGTAAGTTGGTGTGAATTTGAGCTTCAGATATCGCTGATAGATACAGTTAATACAAGTTTTAGATGCATCAGGAGTTAGGACCGCGTTGTGCGAAAATGATGACTTTTTGGTCTTTCACAGACGAACACAAGGTGTCCCCGAATTGCTAAGATCACCACTTTGTGAAACAGCGCTGATTTCATAAAACTTCAGTCGTCTGGTATTATTTGAAATAATCCTCTTCGCTGGTCATCCGTGCTAAACGAAAAACTGGACTTTGTGTTGTTGGACAGTGCATGGTGATTAGCTGTGCGTTCTAATGCTGGGATTTGAACCCATGCAGCTAATAGGGAGAATGCTTCTTGTATTTAACCTAAGCTGTCGGAAACTTTGATGTAGCATGTCTACGTTAGTACCTGCCATTCCAATTGTGCGTTTTATTCCCTAGCAATTTGATGTCGCAAGCTGAATGCTTGTCAAGACAGCTTGAAGTGGCCCAAATCTCATCAGACGATGCTCAGTCGAAGCTGCAGGATGCCGAAGAGAAGCTTGCTCGGTAGGTGTTTCGCCAGACTTTTTTGATAGTTAACACCAAGGTCTTCGGCTCACGACTTCGTTAATAGTCCGTTTGATCGAGATGATTCATAGGCCAGCGACTTGTTTACTGTTTTCTTCTATCGTTGCGTGCGTCGCAAGTTAAATATTTTGTAAGTTGCTGTGTCTTGGCTTGGTAGAGGATATCCGGCAGTCGCTCGTGCGCTACATGGTCTGGTAGCTGGTACCTGCATATAGCATGAATAGACCAAAAAATCAATCCTCCACGAATGCTTGCATTTAGTGCTGGAGAAACAAATCCGCGAAGTTTTTAAACGTTAGCGCTTGTTTCAGATACACGAAAATTGTTTTGCACGCTATGCGGAAACCGTTTTCTCCGATATTGGGAGAAACGTTACCACTTCACATACTTTCAGTAACTTTGGTAGCGTTTCAAAGCATACCTGTGAGCAAAGCACCCTTCTGTTGTGCTCACGACTTGAATTGCGTTTCTTATTAAGTGCATAGCCGTTGTCAGTTCGTTCGGCTGAACGCGAACTTTCAAACCTCGCCGTGGTTCAACCAGATGCAGGTGTGTGAACATCGCCTTGGCAAAACGAAAGGCAAAATGAAACATGAACTGACGTTCTAATGAAATTATATCGCTATTTTCAAGCCTGCAACTTTGGGAAGCCGAGCAGAACTGATGAAAATTCCTTTGGTCGAATGCAAGTTCTTTATGTGAGGCATGTATGTGGTTTCCTATCCAGACACATTCTCATTAGGCCTAGTGTTGCAAGTACGTGGTGAAGTTCAGCTTAGCAGAAACGACAACAGGGTTAGCTTAACTTTGAAAACTTTGGAACCATTGCTTTAAGACCATCTACTGCGAAACGAACTTTACTTGCATTCGTTTGCTTGCTCCAACTGTATATGAACTATGCGGATCGAGGGGTTTTTTACTCACATGCAAGTCGTCTACCATGAAGTTCAATATATCGCACGTGTGTAGTACTCTCACACTTTTTCGCACTTGACACGTACTAGTTTCCACTTCGTGAAACATGCGCGTCAGCGTTTGCATGGCTGGTACGTTCATATTCTCCACTCCTGCGCACCTGCAAATATACTGTTGCTTATGCAACAAGACGCACTAACTCTTCAAAACGGCGTCGAATTGCACAATTTGAATCATTGCTCAACACGAGTTTTCGCTTCTAATGTAAAGCAAACATTCACGCACCACACAGTTACTTGTATTCTTCCAGAGTGCTTGGCTGCCAGGTCGCCAGCTAACTCCATCACATGTTTAACGTTGTTGTTTTTGTCCGGCAAGCTTGCAACTATAAGGTGTATTTCTGAGGTGATTTTCAATTCGTCTAAAAACGAAAATACATTGAAGCCCATACGTGGATGAGGGCAGTGTTGGTTTTATGGGTTGTGGTTTGCTTTGGTTCGAGAAAAGAAAAAAATGTTACCAACGATCCTGTTTTGTTGTGCTGCACAGTTTACTAGCTGCTCCTTAGCCATGATGATTTCGTGATTTACCGAACAGAACAGTTTGCATATTTCGAGATGTGTGGCCAGAGGCGAATTTTCATTTTCGGGGCCCTAGGCTATTTTTAATTGGGGGCCCTTGAAGGTTTGCGACGACTGATGTCATACAAATCAGCACTACACGTGCTCGCTACATTGAACAAGTTGTTCCAGTTCATAAACATACTACTTTGTTCTGAATTCCCTCGATAGCAGGAATCAGAACCGTGTCAGCTTGCTTCCATATCTCCGATTGGGGACCACGCTGTCACAGGGGACCCAAAATTCAGAGTTTAATACCCCAAACAAAATTTCAATCCCCTAAATTTAAATATGAAACACTAGAAATCAGTGAAGTTTTTGTCAGTCCGTGTCCTTTTCTGTCCTGTAATGTATAGTCGGGCAGTACCTGCCGCTGTTACTTAGAATAACATCGCCTGATCAGTGCCGGCGCTACATTTATGCAAACTAGGCGGCTCTCTAGGGCGCTAGGCCAAAGGGGGCCCAGAAAAGAGTCAAGAAATGTACAACTATGTAGTTATGAAATTGACGAACATCCACCAAGTAAAAGTGAATGAACATGATGAAAGTGAATGGAACACACGTCCCCGCAGTTTTTCAGGTTTGTTGCATAGGGTAAATACTTTTGCTAATATTATTCATCTAATAAACTTTTCTAAAGTACAAAATATTCCTTCTTATTTACGCAGTGTATAATGTGATATGTAGAGTAAGGATCTTTGTATAGGACGGGTTGGCGCTTGAATGTATCTTGCCTAGGGCAGGTTGCCAAGTCTAAAAAGACCTTTCCAGCTAGAAAAATTGTAAAATACCGCTAGAATCCGCTTGAATAAGACCTATTGTATAGGCCGCTAGACCAATTATATCCGCTAGAATGTAGCGGATGTAGCCGGTCAGACCAGTAATTTAGCAGTTAGACAGGATTAAAACCCGCTAGATCTAGAGGAAAATCCGCTAAATTGGCAACCCTGGCCTAGGGTGCTTACACGTCTATCAATAACGTGCTATTGTCAGGGCCAGCAAGGCATGCCCTCCTTGCTTCATCAACTTCACTTAAATAATTTTAAGGCTACCATTTCTATTACGTATTTTCATTTCTTGATTTTCCTGGCCCTGCGGCTTTGCCAGAGTACCTTCATGTCAAAGCCTCCACTAAATCATGTTTCGACCATCCAGTGTAGTTAGGTTAGGGACGCTTTCAAAACGCCAGCGTTATTGGCATTAGACTATTTCACCAATGGAATTTTGATTTTAGGATATATCACCTTTTTTAACCAAACATATTCTAGATGGCACTGAAGACTTTCTGGCAACGGTTCTGTCGAAATTGTGTCTGCAAATGGAACTAAAAAATAGTGAAATAAAAAAAAGAAAAAATTATGATATTCTGTTGTGGAGGTCATTTGGCCTCGGGATGTGCCGTTACTTCGAAATATTTTTTAGAAATCACCATTGGGGCCCTGTAAGCAATTTGGGGGGCAGATTTGGGCTGCTATGGCACTGTCAGGAGCAAAAACAGTCACAATGAAACTAACGAAAAAGGCAGCGGTGAATCAGACCACACTCCAGGGTCGTGGCCAGTGGGGGGAGTCAGTGGTGTCCGACCCCCCATTTCATTTTTAGTCCCCATTTGCTGCATGCATCCAATATTGTATTTAAAAATGTGGCCCCACTTTGTGGTTTTTGGTCCCCCTTGCTGAGAAATCCTGGCGACGGGCCTGCCACACTCCCATTACATATTTATTGAGTATCTCACTGGCCTCGTGTTATCTGAAAAATGGATTCAGGCGTTTTGTTCCGCACATTATACGCAACAATAACCGATTCTCAACGCCAGGAAAAGATAATCCTCATCGTCATTCACTTCAATCATTCATGCTCATCCTTCTATAGATATCTTTTGTTAGCGGCGTAGTAAGAAAACGTGCGTTGAACCAAAACAAAAATACAAATATAATGCTTACAGAAATACTGGAAATTTTCCTACTCCCAAAATGTTGGGGCCCCTCGAAATCGGGGGCCCTAGGCTTAAGCCTTTTTAGCCTAATGGTAAATCCGCGCTTGTGTGTGGCTACATACGCACCGCGGCTGTAGGCCTTGACACTTTTTTCAATTTCTAGTCTTAACTCCTGTCCACTTAAGGTGAAGCCTTGGCTGCCCGGTCCGCCTTTGTATGTGAGACCTGAGTGACGAACTATCAGCGTGCCTTGAGCGTCTTTGCATTCAATGCTCCACCTCCCATCCGGACTCATCGGTTTCATCACCTTCGTGGTTCCTGCAGATAAACAAGATCGCTTTATTTGTTGGTATTTGGAAATCTATAAAGCTGGGTATAACCGGACAGCCATTTACAGCTAGGTTGCTTTACGCGTGGGCAACAGCTCTAGAAGGTCTCGAAATGCCTTAACGGTATTCAGCAATCTCTGAAAGTTCTACTGGCTTTACACCAAGACGTAACCAAGTCAGGTCGGAGATGTAACCAGGCAAACTGGTCATTGGTGGACAGGGCCCCGACATGGGGAAGTGCCGCCCCCCAAGCCACAGGTTAAAGCAAAGTCAAGCCTTTCAGGACGGAATTATTTCATAACAATGCATCATCAGGCTGGAGTTAATTTTAAAAATTTCACTGAAGTGACAATTTGCTAACCGGGACGGGACACCGGGACAGTCCCGGCCAAACCGGGACGTATGTTAGGTCCAACCTTAACCAAAATCTTAAACCAACTTCAGGTTCATTCGTGAAAGACCATTTGCTATTCCTTCTTTTCACCAAAAGTGCCGCCCCGGGGCATTGCCACCCCCCGCCCCCCCTTGTCGGGGCCGTGTTGGTGGACCTCTGGGTCTCTTTCCTATGGATGTAGCCAACAGGACTCGCTTTTCTTATGACATTACGTAGAGAAACCATCGTAGCTGAGATCTACCTCGACATTCAGGGCAGTTATGAATTACACAGCTGCGCACTTTGATTCGATGTGTCACACCGTGAACTCTTCGCAAAAGTCTCACCTCTGCCTCTTGCACTTGATATAGCACTCTTTCGGTCATTGCCAATGATTCATGACCACACGTGAGGATCGGAACAAAAACCAATTTTAAAAATTAAGCCTTTGCCGTGTTTGAAAGCTCCCGTTTTATGACCGCGGAAAGATAAAGTTCATGCAGTGGTGTGTTTGCTTTACAAATCCGTGAATCAATCTCTTTGTTCTGCCTTCCGTCACTCGTGAATACCACCCCAAGGTAATTAAACTTCTCGACCTGCTGCATTGTCTCTGACCTGGGTTTCTGGAGAGACATAATACAGTACCTAACTGTTTTTAGTGCTGATTTTCATTTGTGTTTGGTCGCACGCAGCAGAAAACCGATCGAGTGCATGTTAAAAGCCTTGTTTAGAAGAACTAAGCATCACCAAGTCGTCCGCGAAAAGCAAACGGCTGTCCCTGCAGCTTCCAACAGTGACACTCTCGTCCACTCATCTGTGTGTGTGCGACTGTCTATCTATCCAATTCATATAAACTATGAAGAGGAGTGGTAACAGCACACACCCTTGTCAGAGTCGAACACGCACGGTGAACGATTTTGATTCAACGCCGCTGACACGAACACAAACTTCGGGGCAGGAATACAATGACTTGTCGTCTAGCAACAGGCGGCCGTCAACGTCGTACTTCCGCATAACCCCGTAAAAAGCTTTCCTCGAAGGACCCGGTTGTATGCTGTCTTGAGTTGGACAAAACAAAGGTAGACATCTTTTGCATCCTACCAAGATTTCACGAAAATTTGGTCTAGAGTGCTATATCCACGATGAAAACCGCACTGGGTATCTTGCAGCTTTGATTCGACTGTCGCATCGTAATGTCAAGGTAGTGTACTCTTATACCCAAGAGAATCACACAAATATGCAGTAAATCTGTACCTCCACTGACTAGAAACAGATCTTGGTGTGTTTGAAATTCCAGGCATTCTTCAGGATTGTTGAGCTCAGCGGCTGTAAGTTGAAATCTTGTCTTAACGAAAGCTTCGTTTGCGGAAGTTCCAGTTCCCACTTGCAATAAATCTGCCAATGTAAAACTGATTGGAAAAGTGTGTTTCGATGTCTCATGTGCTCTTGCTAGACTTGATCACGCGTGTAAGACTTAAGGCAGGGGTGGCCAAACTGCGGCTTTTTACACTTTCCGAAAAAGTGTATATTTGTTTCTTATTTTTTATTTCTATTGCAAAGTGTAGAAATATTGTTAAGTGGTACTGTAGTAACTAGGGTGCCGTGCAGTATTACTTTTGCAAGTCGTTCCAAAAAGAATTATGATGTCACAAAAGCGTAGATTGCATATAAATTTGTGTTTTTAGATTTTTATGTTGCGGCTCTTTGTAACTTGGGTTTTGCAATATGCGACTCATACATGAGCAGGTTTGGTCACCCCTGCTATAAGGCACCGCACTGTTGGTATCGATGCGCACATGACATCTTGAAAGTCTTGATGTTGTGTGTTTTCCTGATCCGATCCAATATTTTCATTAGGTCGAGTCCGATCCTTAACCGATACCGCAATCCAAATCTTTAATTCGATCTGGAATATATCCTACCGCTTTACAGAGTAAAAATGTTCTTCTGCAAAGGGCAACAAGCCATTTTCTGACCATATTCCATGCATAATCACTAAGCCTCACTATGGCCGAGTTACATGATGAGCTGCGACACCTGCAACAACATACGTCCTATACTAGTGAAAACAACCGTATTAAATTTAATGTTATGCCATTTTGTGAGTTAAAAGTTAAAGTTAAAATATCACACCCATCAACACATGAATTTAAAGGGGTGAAAGTTAGTCGCAACATGTATCAAGTTAACATAAGAAACCATTCTTATGACACAAATTGCACGAAGTTTGATTGACTACTTAGCGAAACAGGTATTGTTAAGGTGTACCGAAACCTAGATAAGTCTCCGCTGACTGCTGTGCTCTGCTAAAGATCATTCACTTCTGTACACCATTCACTTCTCTCAAAAATTTCAATGCACACTCCACCAACAAAGACCAAATTGAATTCCATCTTGTTTCATTCTAGACTAGACAGACTTTTTAGTTGTAATAATATTGATTCCCGTTTGGTCACTCTCATTCACGGATGGCATAGATTAGCTGAGATCAGTGGTTTTCAACCTGGGGCGTGGCCCCCGGAGGGTTGTGAGCCATTTTTGGAGGGGTCGCGAGTAGATATTTTATGTACACAACCGTTACAATTGCTTTATTCGAGTTTTAGATGGAGGTCGTTGGGTTATAGTGGGTTGCTATAATGGGTCGCGGTACAAAAAAGGTTGAAAGCCACTGGCTTAGATAATCTAGATGTAAGTTATTTTTAAGCACAGTTGCTATGATGTGGCAGCTGCATGTCTGCCTTCGATCAACGGACAAAGCAAATGTATTATTACTTAATCAGTTACTATATAAGTTTCGAACTATTTTTCCAGTGTCATGCCTGAAGACCAACACGCTTTTTCAATGCTTTCCTCTACGTTAATGTCACTTTAGCTTCTGTTCATTATCCTGGTATGAACTTAGAACTTGCGAGTGCATCTTTTTGTCAAAAATGAAATGAACAGCAGTCAAAACGGCGAAATGCTCATGCTTTATAACAGACCACGTATCAATGGTCAAAACATTTTCATCAACTGCATGTAATATCATGTTGACTAATGCAATTTTCACAATTAGCAGCTACTTCATCAAGCTTGTGTTTTGATTGTCATTCTGGGTGGTATCACATCCTGAACAGAAACATTTCTATACTTTGCTCTCAATCAAATAGGTCTTTTCTTTCAGTCGAAACAAGCGGCTCGAGGTCATTAGCTATAAACTTTGGAATTTGTGACTTTTTCTGAAAAAACACTCCAGTACAGGATTTTATTGAATTATCAACGGCAACACTAACACCATGTTGGTTTTTCATCTTACAGCATTGCAGATTTAAATGGGTCTCCCACCTTCATTTCAATGGTGGTAAAAGTATAAAAAATAGTTAACCAATGTATCAACCTGACATGCTCGCCTGGTTATTTTCAAAAGCAATCTGAGTGTTTGCCATACCGCACTTTTCTCATCAGGTTCACCTTCAAAGCAATGTCTCTTCACGAGTCTAACAAAGTTTTCTGTCGGATAAATATTGCGCACATTCATTGTTTGACTTACTAAAAAACCTATTTGTTTGCTCCTGGTGGTTCTGCTGTGTATCTCACTAGGAAAGTGCAGTGCCTCAAAAGTGCTTCACAGGAAATCAACCACTCAACATTGCATGGCGATTCGCTTGTGTTCTGATCATGTGTACCATAGCCTCACTTTTGCCAAAGTTTCTCGCAACTTCGAATTCTTGTAAATTCATTGCAAGCCGATGAATTATTTGCAAGTAAAGTGAAATTTTATTTTGGGAGAGAAACCTTGTGCCCAGCGAAATAAACCCAACTGTAGAGAAAATCGCGGTTGGATATATGAATCCGACCCGATAATGTTTATTGGAAGATGTCCAGTCCGAACCTGATCCGGAACCAGATCATGTTCAACAATGTTTAGTACACGGCGAAAACGTGGTTTAAATAAAATTACTTAGTCTCGAACCCACCAGCGATGGTTTCGTTACAAATCTTATCAGGAATAGAGTGCAATCAGAAACAATAATTGTGTGAGGTAACCAGTGTACCAAACTTCTTATGACTAATATGATTTTTGTTGAGTGCACCTCTGTACTATCATACGAAAGAGAGATGGTTGGATTATTTTTATCTTCAGCTATTAAATTGAAGAAACTGGGTTCTTGCAAAATGTTGACCACCGATGTTGGCGCAGCTCTGTAGTACCAGATGTCTGGCATTAGTTGCAGATACTATTCCGTTGATGTAGTTTTCGCTCCCTTCCCGAATTCCATTCATGATGGCTGGTACTGCCTCAGATTGCCATGTTTTTTCAAATGTCGCCCGCTCCGAGCGTGTACTGTAATTACTGGTATTTACATTAAATTTTGGTTTGTGTAATACACACTCCCTGGCACAAATTTCTTGTCGAAGTCGAATTGAAATCGGTGTTAATTGTTTTTGCTAACAGGCCTTCAGTGCCGAATCCAGTAGTGGAGGATTTTATGCGAGTCCATTTTGAAACCTCAGCATCCGAAAAAGAATGGCGAATACGTTTTTTTGTCGTACGATGCTGTACGATATATTAATTCGCAACGAGTTGTTTTGTCTCGATCCCTTTTTCAGAGTTTCATCTGAAAACCTAATAGTTTCCTACCTGACAGATTGGTTTTTGCACAATCTTTTTCTGAACATGTTGAATTCACGACATCGGATTCCTTGTCATTTTCGGAATCGTTGAAAACTACTTGCTGTTTTTGCACTTTTTTCTCTCCTCTAGACTTGCTGCTGCTTCGTAATATCTGTTGAAAAACACAAAGGACTATGTTGATTCGTCGCTTTCCTGACGATGATATTTGTGTTATCTCTTGTTGTATAATTACTGTGAAAATGTACCTTCTTCATTTCCTTTCGCAAGTTTGTTACGTACTGGTCTTTAGTGTAACTTGCTTTGGTTATGTGTTCGACAAATGACGACGAGTTTATTTGAAAGCTGTTGAACAACATGAAGCTTGCGGCATTGATCAAGACTGTGTCGATGCTTATTGCAACACCACGTATTTTCTCGATGTTCAGTTTGGCCAAGCCTCGAACATCACTGAAAGACGGAAAATAGGGTGGTAAGGTGCGAAGCCTGAGATTTCATTCTTCACCGCTCGCATTATACCTCCGTGGAGTCAATACCAAATCAAAGTATTTTTAGGATTCAAAATAAAGATGCAACTCATTTCAACTGCAGGAAATTAGTGAAACCTTGTTTATGTTATCAGTTCCAAGACTCCTGCATCGTATTATCGATCGCACCTCCTGTATGCATCGAAATTGTAAAATAAGCTGTATTTTTTTTAATACAGCGCATTTTTTTGACTAGTTGATCAGTTGTACAGTGTGAGCAAGCAATACTTTTTTTCGTTTGATTGTCTGGTATGCTTGCTGCCCATTGTTAATTAGATTCACCGTGTGAATTTGAATAGACTATTACAATGTATTTCGTTGTAAAACTGGCAAAAGTCAACGTAATGCTAAATTCTGGATTTTCATATTTAAGCGATGCCTTGAAACAAACAAAAGATTTGCAGAAAGATGCCTTTCTCGCAGCACGGTCGAACGGTGATACAGAGGTTAACTCAATTTTTGAATATATGGCAAAGTCACATATCCAGGGCAGAGTATTTTTTAAATCGGTTTTTATTACGCGTAATCTGCTATTTGTAGGAAACACAGCAATCATCATTTTTAAAAATAGGGTGTTAATTTTTTGACCGTTTGGTTTTTTAAAAACCTCAATGCTTTCCACTTTTTAATATTCTTAATAATGTATATTTGCTATGGGAGTGAAACGCCTACGTATTTCCTACTATGCAAATGGAATGTACTTGAAAAGTTACCAACATTTCAACACAAACAATGGCAAAAGGAAAGGACGCATTTTGCGTAATTGTTGCGAGATTCTCACATGCCAAGGCGTGAAAAAACAAGAACACTATGCGTGGAAACGACGACCCTTTCTATTGCCGTGGAGTACTCCACCAATTCAGTTGGCTGGCGCCTGAAATCATTGACGTTGATGGAATGTTTGACTAAAAAATTTTTTCTGTTCAAGTTTATCCTGCAGATTGAAGGACCGGAAGGTTAGTAAATAGCAAAAAAGCAGAGGGTAGCACAAGGAATAATTGTATTGTTGTTAATTTATGCAAACGAGAGAGATAAAGCCAGCCCCAGATCTTGTCAGTTTGTTTACACTGCTGCCGTCAACAGGTACAATGCTTGCACTGTGCTGATTAAAAGACGATCATTTAGATCGCGTCACCGTGATTACCGCTTCGATTTGGCTCCAGCTTACCTGATGCAATCCTGAATAATTTCTTTTAGGATATCTTCCACAGTCAAAACTTGAAGCTTGATTCCTGCTCTGTGGAGGTTGGTCAGTGCGCGCTGGTTGACGTAATGGCACGGGTGTGCATAGGCAACGCGAAATGTTACTGCCTGTCCCACTTTGCTTCGTAGCTGACGGAACACTTGTGTAAATTGTTCTGCGCTTATGATGCTCAAGCTCTTGTTGACTATTACCTGTAGAAACGTATCAACATTTCGTGATTTGACACAGTTGTTTGCTGCTGAAAGTATAGGATGCTTCTGTCTTTTATGGGAAAGTACGAGTGGAATTACTTACGCCTTGCTCCCATTTTCAGTGTTTGCGAATTTAAATTGCAGCCTCAGCACAACTTTGAGGATGCTTACTACAGGGTTACGGAGCCGGAGTCGTAAGGAGTCGGAGGTTTTTGGGTGGAGTCGGAGGTTTTTGGGTGGAGTCGGAGTCCTAACAACACTGGGAATCGGAGTTGCATTTTTTTGTCCGACTCCGGATGTCCAATTGGATCAATTTTTACATCACACTCCTAAATTGGGAATTCCTGTTGAAATAGAGATTTCCTGCAGTGCAACACGATTTCCATTGATTTTAACAGACAAATTTCATTCCCTTTATGCTAAGGAGTCGGAGTAGGAAATTTTTGAAAGGTCAGAGTCGGAATTTTGGAAAGTCGGATATTTCACCTTCGACTCCCCAACCCTGGCATACTATTCACTGTTGATTAAGCTACGGTACTTGTTCTGCTTAGCTCTGTTCTGCTTAGCTCTGATACAGCAGGTTTTAAATGTCTATTCTAACGTTCACTACGCACCATTGCAGAGATGTTTTTGGCTTAGAACAGCTCGGTTGACAAGCTGGTCCGTTAGGCTCTGGCTAGCGAAATTTAGTCACATGGTTTCAATCTTACTTGCTCTGATGTCAGTCTCAAATTTAGATGAAAATTGAAGAACAAAGAAATTACCGAATGAAAAAAACTAACGAAGAAATTATGACCTAAACAAAGATATTTGACGCGACATGTTCAGTAATGTTTGCACCAGTGCGCTGTGGCAAACAGACCAGGTAGATTTGGCCTACAGCATCATTTACGTGGTGGAAAAGATTGATCTTTAGGCAAAAACGTAAAACAGCTCTTTTCTTAATTAAAAAAGCAAAGAACTCTTTGTTAGATGGGTAGAAATTAGTAGTATTTTTGTTGCGTGAAACCTATATAAGGGTTTTTTTCTCCAATTTAGCTGAAAGATATACCTTCATTAGTCATTGCATTTTATTTTCCCTTTCGGTTTGGAGATTCTTGTGACTAAGGTAATTTTATATTCTGCCCAAAGAAACAATAAACAAGTTTATCACAATACAGTAGATCCCCGAAAATCCAGGCATTTTGCTTTCCTATAACGTACTCGTATGTGAATTTTCGTATCCACGGCTGGTTTTCCCCAAAAACTAGCTCTGCTCACAACTCTACTGCTACCACTTGCAGTTCCACGGCTCATCCTTGGACAACCATTTGAGTTCAAGTTATTTGAAGATACATTTTGGAAGAATGTTGCGTGACTAGGATGAAACGTGCGGGCCATTTACGGTTGAGTGGATGGTCCAGAAACCCACTATCCTCCAGCTTCAAGACCAGTTAATGCGTTCGATAAATGACCACATGTTAGCCTATTCTTATTACGAAAAATCGTTGCGTTAGTCTTGTTCAAGGTAACACATAAATTGACACGTTTTAATCATCGGTAAAAGATAGAAACGCTTCGCATGCCGCACAATAAACTTACAGAGACGAAGCAGTCACGTTTAGGCCAACTTTTGTCTCCTCCTAACAGCGTTTTGAGATCTTTGGCAAGTTGCAGCTCAGCATTTTCACCCTTGTTTTCGCCTCCGCGCAGCACTTTGCTGAACCTGAAAAACAATTGTGCGATTCACAATTTCTGGATAAAATGACTGCAGTGATTAACATTCGAAGTAGCTTTGTAGTGAATTTTAGAAAACTGAAGTATTTCATTTCTGCGTAGAAATCAACCCTTACCCACCTTAACTGACCGTCGTAAACAAGATCGCATTTTACAATTATGCGACTGGCGTCAGCATCTGTGGTACTAGTTTTCAGAAAAAAGTCCACGTACTCGCGAAGCGATATCGTGGCTGGCTCCACAACTTTCAACATTGTATCAAGTAGCTGCTGCCTACTTTTGCGCTCTGGCCTGTAACAGTAAATTGTAATCTGTCTTTGGTGTCTGCTAATTTCGTTCAATTACTTTAAAATTCTTGTTAGCGCTAAGATGGCGAGATATAGCAGCAAGTAGCTAATTTTGGCATTAGGATTTGGTTTTGCTGCAAAACACGCAGGCGTCTGACTGTATTAAAAATCTAGTGCTTTGCTCATCTGCAATTCCTCTTTCGTTCTTTTTACCATACAACGCTGCAAGCATCCACTTCCTCCGCCAAGAACGTGTATTCCGTCTGTATGTGAATATATTACTGCGGTCGTCTTCCAGGACAGTACGCGCCTCTGATCTTTTTGCTTCTTCAGCGCCTCTCCAAGGTAGTTCATTACGTTGCACCAATGCGATGAAAGAGAAGGGATTAATGGAATTTGTTATTACGCCCCTTCTGCATAATTGACGAGTTTCATAGGCTTCAAGAAAATTGCAAGCATACCATGCGCACATTACCGAGTCCGACTGCTGTTGGAGACAGGCCGTTTGATCATAAATGCCGTTCGATCGCTTCCTGTAGAAACGATTTGTCCGTTCGATTTTATGTGTTCCATGTGCTTGTATGTGCTTACAGTATATGCGCTATCAGCGTGTGTATAATGCCAGAAATTTGCCACATATTTAAAGACGGTTCGGTCAATCAAATCTAAAGTGTTTTTTTTAACGCGATAGCGTTTCATTCAAACGTGGTTGTGGGTTAGACGTTTGGTCTGACAAATGGTTATATTTCAAACACACACAGAGCCAGATTCCTCTCGTTTGAACAATGTGTGGACTATCCCGCAAAGTGCTTTAAGCTGCCGTAGAACTTGGTTTGATGCATGCGGTGTTGGACCTAGTGAAGCTATCGTGCGAATCTTGGTAGCAGCAAATTACGCCACAACGTAAAATCTACGTAGTTTGTTCAATAACAGTCAGTCGAGTTTGGATCTTCACTATGTTAACTTCAGAAAACGCAGCAGTCCCGCAATTGTAGGTTAACACTGTTGCGTCGGTATGGCTTCTGTTGCTAACTTTGGTCGCAAAATTTAGTGCCATATACACGGTACTCTTAGAGGACTGTTGAAGTTATGAGGTAAAAACAATCGATAACTATTCATGCAAGAAACTTTTTTGTAAATAAATGTTATTTACATCGCACAGGTAGTATGATATTAGACTGTAATATGAATGAAATAAGACTATCAAGCACTCGTCAAGACATTGACGAGTGCAATAAATCTGAAACTGGAGAGATGAAGGCATTGACAGGCAATATAAATACCACGTATTTAGCCGTGTGATTTTTTGGTGATTTGGCTAAATACCACTTGAATCCAACTTTTCGGGGTTCTATATCCAAAAGGATGTATAAGCAGGTACGCCGGACCAGCGTTAAGAGGAGGCGCGCACGTGAAGAGTAATGGCAAATTAAACTTGTACTTAATTGTGTAACAGACTTTACATTCAAAATGAAAACTTATTTTAAAAACCCAATGATGTGCAGCAAATCATGTTGTTATAAGGTCCCCGCAAAAATAATGAACGAAATGTACACGTTCGTTATCACATCACCAAGCGAAATGAAACGGATATGAATCAAGAAGGTATGAGAGTCTGAAAGAATAAACAGTCGAAGCATTGGATAAACAAATATTTTCCCAAATTGAAGAACCGTGATTGCCTGGCATACTATTTCAGATGGGTGTATTCACATGGAACTAATTAGCGAGTTGTAATTACGTCACCGCAGTCGCCGGCTGTAGATCATGAGAACCTTTGTTTTTTGAAAAAATCTAATTACATAAACGCAAAAAAATGGGACACCATTTGCTGCAGCAAGTAACATCAGTTTTATACCCATACGTATTTTGGAAATTACGCTGTTCTGATTCTGATAGCACTACGCTAGCAAATTCCGTAGCAACTGTTTTGATATCAATCTTATCTGTACCCTATTGAACACAGGCAAATTGTTGTTAAGTGAGTTTCTCCAGTGTTGGCCCGCAACCATGGTTTAATTGGCGCAGTGCGCTATACGGTCGCTCACATCAGCGCTCTTCAACCGGTGTGCACGGTGCACCCTAGGGTGCATCAAAATATGCGTGGGGTGCACCACTACAAAAGGGTTCACAAGGGTGCATCACAAACTTGTCACACTAAACAGATACTTTATACAAAAACTTTCTTTTAGCACAAATGAACCATTGACCAACCAAGGACTTTCAGGATTAAACCTTGCCTTTGCACATTCTAAAAAGTGTGGTGCGTAAGCATCAGACCATGTCAAGCTAATTGTTGTAGGCCCTAATTAGTTGATTAATTATTTGTGATTCATAAGCAACAGACAATGAGCCATTATCAACTGAATTATGTGGCTGAGTTACGGAATTAGGGTACTTGCTTATTTAGGTCAGGGTACTTACAGACATGGGCGCAATTAGGTGGGGGATTTGTCAGTAAAAATAGGGTGCATGGGTTTAAGAAAATAGGGTGCATGAGTTCATCAAAACATCTTTAAGGGTGCACCATAACAAAAAAGGTTGAAGAGCACTGGCTCACATGATATGGAGGTGAGAGGTGCAGTGCAGCACAATTCAAATAACTTGTGTACCACAGAGCAACGCATTTTTGCAAAAAGCGTTGAATTGAAAATTTCAGCGATGGTTGAAACGCGTGATCTTGGTATTATCTTCTTCCTTTTCCCCTCCACATTGCAAATAAACCAAAGATGTAAGCAAATCATCAAGTTGCATTATTATTTTCTTTAACGATTGATTTATTAGCAGGGGGTTTCCAACTTGGAGTACATTTACCTATCAGCAGGGATACATTTAAAGTTAACAATAGAAGGGAAAATATATTTATACATATCAGTGAATATTATATTAAAAAATCATAGGTAATGATCAAATATTTGTCAAAAAGTCGATCAATTTTTAATAGAACTTTTAGATAAACTTTTAACAGAACTTTTAGATAAAGTTCTGTTAAAAGTTCGGTGGATTGTTGTTTTTTCCTCAGCCTTTTTGTCACAAGAAATTTTAGGGGTGCATGCTTTGTCGAAATGCTGAAGGGGTACAAGGTCAGAGATTAGCCTATCTTAAGCTGTTTGTTGTCGTGCCTCTTTCCACCGTAGACCTTAACAGGCTTTTCTCTATGCCGTTAAAACTTTGTTTGATTACATCGATAACGTCATAGCAGGACAGTAGCGTATAGCTTATATTTTGATCATCAGCTGCAGATGTTGGCGTTAGTCATTCACCAAGGGAGGTTCCTGAGCCGAGCATCGTCAGTGTTTACTGGAGCATCAGAAACAGCACGGGTTCCACTCAGGAATCACTCGATATCTATTTCGTTCCTGTTCTATTGCATTGCAATTTTCAACCTTTGAAGAATGTGCCGTAAGGAAAATTAGGTGTAATCAGCAGACGTGTCATGCAACATGTCACATGCAATGACGTTTGAAGTTATAAAATTCCACAGATCCTTGCTTTGTCAACAGGAACGTAAGGATGGACTTTTAACATTTTGGGTGTTTTACGCAGTTCGTTCGGTACATCAAAAATGGTTTCAATTACCTTCACTCTTGTCCATCTGGTTGCGGACAGGTTGGTTATGTTCATTAATTCCTTTTGTGCTTCTACTTACAAGATGCTGACAAGGAAGGATGTAGTCTTATCGCATCTTTAACAATTAGCTCCCTGCAGTGTGCGAAGCAAAGTACATAATAGCTTTCGGGACAACATCGAAGCAAGTCTGCCTGGACAATTCCTCGCTGCACCTGCATCACATCCCACTGCAGCCATTTTATGGCATCTAACCAGCACCTATGAGAAGAATAGCCTTCGAAGATTTTGAAAGGAAACCAGATGACAAACCTTCCGGGCATTCATGCATAAAATCCAACAAATGTTTGTAGTTTTGCGAAATTTCGAAAATTTTATACTAGTCTTTGCTCGTTCCAACACAAATAACAATTGTTCCTTTTTGGCGGCGTCTGCTGATACGTCCACAACGATTGCACACAAGATTTTATTGAGGACTAGACTCAGTAAACTTTCAGGCTCTGTTAAAACTGGCATCTGCATTTGTTCTTCCAAAATGTCGTGTACTAAGTTATTCACGAAACTTCGAGTTTGTTTAATTGAAGTAATTCTTTCACAGGTTTCGCAGATAGTTGAATATAATGATGTTATTCGTGACGCACTAGGCTGGTCTGCAGCAATGGCTATTTTAGCAGATTCTGCTCGCGGTATGGTAAAGTTAAACATTCCAAGCTAAACCAACCGTAATAAAGAAAATGGCAGAGGTGTATATCATTGGTTGCAATGAACATGCGCATCGCTTGGTATTACGCGTTGTTATGCAACAATTGCAAGCTAAGAAGGATGACCACACAGTAGTTACGCGGTCAAACTGGTATTGTTAGTCGCATTTGCATTTTCCGCTGTACGTTTGAGCTAAAAACAGTAAGTTTCACCAATCCAAGGTTGCAGCTTATCCAAACATTACAGTAAATTTGTCGGAAATTGATTTTGATAGAGCGCAAAATCACAAATGTCACTCTACTTTCTCCTTGCCCAAGCCCCTTTCAAAAATACAGAGGGACAATGTCTTCGTGTTCCGACATCTCTGTGTGTAAGTTCAATTTTTAATATTTGCTCATAGGCGAATGCGTTTCGTCTCACGGCTTTCCTTTCAAAAATCATTTGCAGTTGCGTGTTCAGCGTAAGCGTCGATAAAATCGCTGTTCATGGAAAAAACAGGGCCGTCGTCCAACTGAATGCGAATCGCTCTGTTCAGAAGACCTAACGCGCAAGACAGCGATGACTTGTCGATTTTCAGGTTGGCCCCTCTTCCGAAATCTGTGCTTCCTAGTTGTTTAACGTTGTCTTCCAAGTCTTCCAGCATGTCGAACAAGATGTCTTGAACATGCAAGCATTCCTTCCTGACTGTTGAATGTCCGCCTCCTTGAGTGCCTTCATTTGTTTGTTTGAATTGGTCGTCGCTCAACAGATACATTGCGTATCGAATCGTGGATTCAACCCTCACCTGTAAGAGCAAAATTTCTAGGTTAAGTGTCTTCATGGAAATGGTATGCAGTGTAAAATTGCAGATAATTATGGATTTGGTACTGCTGGTGTTCCACTGCATCTAAAGCTTTTCGTAGAGCCAACTGAAATTACCATATACGCATTCTGCAATCCACCTGCGCCTAGTTCAGTATTTTTAGCTCAGAGCCTTAGATAAGTCACTATCATCGCGATTGTATGGTTGTGCACCTTGGATCAAATTGGGTTGATTTTCATTCGCGCCCGTTCGGCAACGCAAATGTTCTAAAGCAATTTGCGGCTTCCGACTTCTCCCTCCTAAGCAAATTTCACCACCAGCACCCTCTTTCCTCTCTCTTTTCCTCCTGGCATTTACTTTGGGGATTTCAAGACACATGTGTTTCGCGATTACTTAAGGTGATCTGAGATACCATTGCTCTTATTTTATCGCAAACTGATTTTCAGCACCTTTTTGTGATGTTGTACCACCCTCCCTATCCCGACACTTAACCAGGATTCTTCCCCAACGCGGTGTCCCCCTACATTTCAACTGTATGCACAGTTCTGCAAAGCTTACCCCCACAATGTGGGTGGCCGCAGCTTGTTTGAACGAGCTAGTCCCCGCAGGTCTAATTATTTCAAGATTGTGCTAGTCATTAGTTCCGTTAAAATGCTTAGGCTGTGCATTCAAGAGATGCGCTTGAAGTTGTATGCGTCAACAGTTTTGGTCATCGCTTGAACTTGGTTCGTTCGGAAGAAAACGTTAATTTTAGGCCAGACGAATAAATCATTCGCAGTTATCGTGGATGTCACTTCAAGCGCGCCCTTGTGGACGCCCAACCAAAACTAATCGACAATTCAAGTTTGGATCGTGTTCCGTGGATCACCAACTATGGCATGCCCTACTATAGAAGTAATTCTGTTGGTTTCATGTGGTATGGCACAAGTGCTTAGCCAGGGATGAGTAACGGTCATAAGCGGTGTCGTGAGACACTTTCCCGTTGTCTCAACTAAGTAGTTCAGATGTAATTTTAAGCCTACAGAATGTTGTTTTTTCAACCTTAATTCAGCCTTAAACACACTTATTCCAGGATTTTATCACTTGGTTGATCAATGGTTATCAGCAGCTGCAGCGTAACGTGTTGGGCAGAATGACTAAAATTCTGGGTGAAATGTTTCAGCGAATCCAACAAACTGATGTCCTCCGAGCGGTTTAGTATTGATCGCGTAGCTTTAAAGGAAGTTAGGACTTGTTTGCACCTGCCGGAAACTTCTCGTACAGTTTTGTGAGTCCGACCGCAGCGAACACAAATGATTTGCTTGACTCGCTACGATAGATTGCAATATGGACGGTTTTCGTCGTTCAAAAAAAATGAAAAAATTAAGTTATATTTTGTGTTACTCCAGTTGTCTTGACGTTTTGCGTAAAGCCGTAAAAGATCCGTCAAAGCACCCCGATGGCGTTTCAGACATGTATTAGCTCTGTTTTTTCTCACATACCGACTGAAAAAGTGTGTTATGGCTAAATGTTCAAGTTATTTCCAGCAAGCCTACGAAAGCTGACTGCTGACGTATAAAAGTGGTTCGAAAAGTGCATTCAATGTTGCTAAGTGACATCCATTTGTGCACAGTTCTTCACCTTGCAAAGACAGTTGCTTTTTTATAAATCTTCACCTCTACCACTATCGAAAATCAGTTGACTGATTGGAGATATGAACTACATTATCACAGCTGTTAAGCTCCTCTGTGAAATCCTTGTGGTGCTGGAGTTGAGCCTAGCAATGCATACAGCGTATTAGCCTGCGTATTAGTTTACTTCCACCTGTAACTCGCTTAATTTTTTTCTGTTCACTTGTTTCGTGCAACATCAGTACAGTACCAACCCGCTATTGTAGTTGTTACTGACATTAAATTTGTAGGTTAGGCTACATTTCATCTTAATTATCCACTAAAACTTACTTGTTGGAGACAAACTGTTTTTTTTCGGTCATTGATCGAAGTTTTAAAATGATCGAAAAAAATAAAGTCAATTCGATCATAATGCTTTTTTCAGTCAGATGACGTAAGATTTTAAGTTACTCTGTACAAAGGACCGAAATGTCTCAGCGAAAAGAAAAACCCAGAGACAAACATGTGTAACAGCGGTTAAGTTTTTGTATCTATTTTGTGGGTATGCAACTTACAAGCAGCAACCACAAATAAACGAACATGCGCTTACCTTATTCATTCCAGCGAGTGTTATTCTGTCTTTGAGGTTTGCATGCAGAGCTTCTATAGTTTCGCACCATTTTACTCGATCAGGATATTCGCTTATCGTTGTCGTTACGTGTACAGCGATGTCATCTTGACTTGCCACCTCGTGCAGAGTTATGTTATCTCCCACCTGATAATGTAGATTATTTAAGGTCGGTAATATGTCGGGAACTGTTTGAAGTATTTGTCGTTTATCTACTGCGTCCTTAAAAATACGACTTGAGAACCACTAAACATGCACCAGTGAACAAAATGAAAAGCAGCGTTAATGCGCTTGTTTCGATGATGTGGATCCTACCGCACTAGAAAGCTTGATTTGTTTAGTCACCTTGAATAGAATAGTTAGGAAACTGCAAGCAGTAGTTACCAGTTTCCAGACATAATCCGTCAAATCAGTGAGTTTTCCTTTCAAGCCTGAGAAACCGGGTATGCCGTTGCTGTTCTTTGCGTGTTTTGACGCTTGCGACATTCTTGAAACTCTGTAGACTTGTTCGAAGAGCTCTTGGTACTGCAACGATAAACATTGCACTTACAAAAATCCCGTGAAAGTCTAAGCCAGGGATGCACAACCTTTTCGCTGCTGCCGGTCGCATCACGTTTATTTTTGTGAATTACGGCCGTTTTTCTACTTAGAAACATCTTAATACAGCAGACAAAGAGTTTATATGCACGGCCGCCATGACTAATATTTTTAATCATATGCTCAGTGTACAAGCCCGCAGGTTTTGTACCCCTGGTCTAAATTTACGATTGTCTATAGCACAATGTAGCTTTCTCTATCAGGTAGCCGTCATGAATGATGAAAATGCATGGATGTGGAAATTAATTTGACTAAAACCTGGTTTGACATGCTTCTTTCACATGACAGTATTGGCCGCATTTTCATTATAGACTTGGTTGATTGCTTCCTTATGACCATCGCAAAATCAACATTCTGCAGGTTTTAACAATTTTCTTTGACTGCTATTCTAGCAAAGCCGTAAACGTAGTTTTTATTAAGGTTGTATGAAACGAGCATGAAGTGCAACAATATAGTTTTCAAGGTGTAATTAAAAGTTAGCTGTATCCTTTCAAGCAAACATTTGTAGGTATTCTGGTAACTTCGGTATGCATTCATGACGGGCGTAGCGCATTTGCCGCGCAGTGGCTAGACATCATCACGTTGTGCTCAGCATTCTGAACTTGAGATATTTTGTGCGTAATTGCAACTTGTGTCACAGACATTTGGTACTGTAACATGATAAAAACTAAACACATCACTTACCTGCGTCAAGCCCGCACGCCTCTTCGACAGGCTGACTTTTAGTTTAGCCCAAATTTCTTCCGTATTTTGTAATAGAAAATAATCTCTGTACGTTGCCAAACCGAATGTGGTAGGTTCTTCCACAGTAGTAAGGCTTTCATCACTTAATCTGAGACGATTTTGATAACCTACAAATAAGAACGATGTATAAAATCCATCTGTGCTGCAGTTTCAATAATTTGCGTACTTGGACGTTTTCCGATGTGTGGATCAGTGACAACAATTTTGGTGAAGAACTCCGTTTTTCCCTGGAAAAATTTCACAAATTGAATTTGACAAATGCCGTTGAAATCGCTGGTCCCACTGAAGCAAGATAATTTTTTACAACATTGTAGCTAAACTGTAAACTTCACCATGGTGTTTACTTCATGTAAGCCTTCGAAGCAATAAAACTTTTTCGATACGAGTTCGTAATGGCTCCTCTACACACAACATCCAGCACGTACTGTACGCACACCGGTGTTGCAGTGCATTTGTTTGTGAAACAACTGCAGATTTAAGTAGCGTAGAACTCGCTACCAGGTTATGGCCTTTTTACGTGTGTTCCTTAAAATTATGATATTAAAAAGGCATGCCACTATATGATCTTGCTTAGTTCGATTTTTACTGTGGGAAGACATTGTACTTACAGGCATATCCATTCAGTGAAACTACGGTAAAGTTATTGGTCGTCAATGCCTGAGGCGAATAAAAATCGACCCAAATAGAACAAATCGTTGTTCCACCCCCGCTCGCATCACGCATGCAAATTAAAGCAGGGGTTGCAAACACTAGCAATGTAGTAAAACTAGCAAGAACCCAATGCAACATTACCTGCTTGTTGCCCCATGTCCCGTTTCTCCCATTTTGTATCTTGTTCAAATATGTGGCCATTTACATTTTCCCGTAAGACTTGATGTGCCTCGCCAAACTTAATTGCCTGACTACGGGTCTGGATAAAAGTGGTGCCCAACGCGAAGTATTAAGGTTGAGTGCAATATAGAATCGCAATGTCCGTGACAAGCTGGTAAACCGAATTGCGTTTGACGAATTCCATGATGTGCCTTGAAATTTTTGCTCATGAATGATGTATTTCAATACAATTTTCATTCGCGTAACTGCCAAAGTACGTGGCCACTTGTCAAGCCGATCTCTTTAATAAACGTTGCTTGTTATGTTCAGAAGTTGTCTTTGATGAGATCGACGCAGAGAGAGCGTGTCGCTCTCGGTAAACCAGTTGCACACGTAGTAGATAAAATATTTTGCGAATGATAAGACGTATTCTACACTCATTTAAGCACATGCGTTTTGTGCTGATATTATAGGATTACTTGAATGATGAGATACTTCTTGCTGGAGCGATATTTTTTACAAAGTTGCTAAAGCTGCTTGTGGATTAACCGTTTTTAACGATCTGAATTTTTCCGAAAAGGTGGTTTTTACGTTCTCCTTGGTCGTAGATTATTTGGTAGGGGTAATTTCTGAATTGACACAGCTTTGTGATACTTTAGTAGTTTGTCGCAAACTATACGGCAAATTGCACATTAAATTCTGTGCTAAGGCGCATCACTAATTGCCAAGTTTTCAGGTTCAGTTTAATCATATTCGCTTTTATATTCTCTTTGAACTGTCACGAGTGGTCAGTGGCGTTTATGTTCGCTTGCTTTCAGCGGGACCACGGGGCTAATTTCGTCGAGAATGCTGCAGCATTTACAGTAAGTCAATGGTTGCACCGCGCATGGGCTCTTGTACCCAAACATTAACGCCGAGCATGAGGCTGGACCATTTGACCCGACCGGGAAATGCAACAAGGTTGTGGCGCGTGCTCAACTCACTGTGACGCTTACCAAGTATTTCTTGTAGATATTCATCGTTGTCTTGATAGTAAAAATCACTCTTCATAACGATTGCTTCTCGTATTTTTGACGTGACTCGCTTTAGCATCGTATAGTCGAGCAGAATAGTTCCACGAACAGTCTGCAACCCATCGAAAGTATCCAAGGTCTCACAGATGTCTTCTGTCATGAAGTTCAGCCCTTGCTGCAAACTAAAAAACACATCGCAACGTCTCAGTTTTAGATGGTCCGTTGATGTCAGTGTTTTGCGTGTTGGAAGTGGCTACCTTGTGTGCAAAGGAAATTCCATTACCTTTTCTCTGCAGGCAAGTTACATTGTACCATCTGCAGTTAAAACAAAGACAGCTACCTGAGTGGCTTGAGCTTTATTCCTTTTTCTGACAAAGCTTGTAGACCTTCTTTGTTGTATTTATTGTCCCAAGAATAAGGATGTCCAAATGTGAGAAGTATTGATGATTTTATTGAATTACGCTTGCAGTACTCCAGTAATCGCTGAAAACGCAAAACTTGTTCTTACGCGTGCCACATAATCACCGCTACAAATGCTGCTTTTTTAGATTTTTGAAACCTACTGACCTGCAGTTGCTCTGATGCTATGTTGCTGGGGCTTCTACTGACGAGAATTTCAATGTTTACAGAGCAGTGACTTGGTAGTTTGTCTTCGTATTCACCATTCAGATTGATTACGCTTGTTGCTCGTTTCAACGACCCGTTTGCAAGATCTGCTGAACAGCAGTAATACAAATTGACTTGGAAATTTTATGGAAGATGAATTGCTGTGAACCATTTAAGAAAAAGCTTGTGGTTGAGCGCTTCACTGATTCCAGCGAGCTTGTCATTAGGCTTGATTCGTTGAAAAAATTTTAAACATCTTACCGTATGTACCCGTCATATCTTTGACGAACTCCACCAATGGATCAATACTTTTACTTCCCAAAATTTTCTTTGTGTAGATAACTTCGTCTGACCCATATTGATCTGTTTTGTAAACAACTATCAAGGCAATATTTTGTAAAAATTTGCTTTCTTTTCCGTCTTCTGGTTTTCTCAGTAAAAAGCTAGTGAGATACTCTCGGATAGACATTCGTTCAGCCATTCGTCTTTTCGTTGAGTTTCGATTGCTGTAACTGCAAAAAGAACGTGTTATCTTTACGCTGGCGATCGCTGATAACAGTTGAGCTATTCGCGGGTTGTTATAAGTGTTGAAAGACCTTCATTTTCTTTTTATAATTGCGTTATCTTGCAATAAAGCTTGCTTTATCGCTGCACCACGATTGCTCTCAGGCTGATTACATGAGAATCCATATTGTTGCCATCCCAACATGCCTCAGCGTCCTCAAAGTGTCCTGAATCATGACACCTGTTCCACTGTCAGTAAAACAATTGCCTTGTAGACAATTGGCACTTAGAAACGACCTTGTCAATATTATATTTGCAAAACTGTGATTCGTAGGGTTGTTCAATCTCTTATCAGATATTCTGTTTTGGCAACCTGTGCATATGTCGAAATTCGATGTCGTAATAACGCAGTTGGAAGATGTTTACTCCCATCTAACGAGATCAGAGGCTTAAACCAACTCAAAGGCAGTTCTAAACTTATCCGAACCCATATACTCAACCATACCCATAGTATAAAGTGGCGTCGTAAGCATAAAACTTGAAGCTGAGGCCGCGCAAAATAAAGCACGCAGAGCACAATGACAGGGTAATTAGTATTGAAATTGTCAGGTTAGCGATTTGTCTGAGTAGTTGTTATGGCGCACGTGTTTGGTTAACATCCAAGTGGCGATGTGGTGGGCAATTGTTCTCAAACCCAGTCAGTAGAAAATGTCACGTAGATGTCTAGTTTTGAATCAATGAGCTGTTCGGTTATCATTGCATCTTAAACATTTGAAACTCAATAGTTCCTAAATGTTACTTGAACTGATGTAAGTACTCTAGGCAGGCGATTAGTTTTTTTTAATCAACGACCACGTGTAGTTGCATAGTTACACCTAACATAATACCAGATTGTGTTGGATTTCAGTGTTAACTTTGGGCCGTAAGTTCGTATTTTTGTGTTGCATAGTACTTTTCCCTGTTGGAAATCTGCCTACAGGTCGACCGAAACGTTCGTGGGAAAAGGTTTACCGAAGCCATTGTCCCGGGGTATTTTTAATATTATGAAACCCAATGTGCTTGCATGGTTTCTCCGCTGATTCAGTCACTCAAAACACTTGTAGCTTTTCATCAACGGCTGTGCAAAGACTGCTGTTAGCACTTGGGTTTATCTCCAGCCCTTTCCTTCTCTGAGGTGCAAGCATTCTTACTTGTGACTGCTGATTTTTTACGTACTGTTTGTGGTTTATTGTTCATGCAGTCTTAGTGAGACGAAATAACTCGATTTGTTGCACAGACACAAGACTCAAAAATCTAGGTATCACTTTAATGTTGAACGAAATTATCAATCATTCTGCTCCTGCCTGTAAGTTAACACCTCGGAAACAATGTCCATCATAGTAATTCACTTCAAGCTCACCGTTGAAGCTATGTATTGTTCAATCGCTGCAATTTCGCATGTTCCGCGCCGGCGCATTTGTACATTCTATCCTGTGTTAAATATCTTCTATACGTACTTCAAGAGAATTGAAAGGTATTCGTGAATCTTGCCATCGGTTTACAAACTATTCAGTGTTACGTGTAAGCTAAGCCTGTTTCGAGAATTAAAACTGACTGACTTTCTGGCCGCAGCAACTATTTCCGCAGTTTGAGAAAACTTGGTGGCAGTGGTGTTTGGCTTCTCATCTTGAATCCAGTTGTGCTTTTGTGAGAACGCCATAAATAGGCCAAGACAGCTATGGAAACAATAGACCGGCGTTACTCCGTGCTTGCTAGCCCTGTCATGCCTGTCTCTTGGCAGGGTTGCACTGTGTTTAGATAGTGACGTACTTTTTACGATGATTTCAAACAACTTTTGGTGCGGCTTGCGGCCAGTTTACAGCATGACTTCGTCAACCAACGTGCGTTGTGTTCCCCTGGCGACCTTATCAGCACATGCATTTTGGGCCGAACCAATAAAATGTGAATTGTGCTGTTGGATGTGACCGAATAGTTTTCCTCCAAGCTAGAATTTCAACAGCATTTCTAAGATTACAACCCGTGTGTTTTTCAACATTTCAAACACTGGTTCTTCATCGACTGACGTTTTGCAAGTTGGGATGAACAGGAAAAATTGAGCAAATGTCGTAACAGTAAAGGCAGTTTTTCTTACCCTTCATAAGATCTTAAACCAGTCGAGTAGACAGTGAAAATGGACACTTTCGAAGTATTCTTAGCGTTGAGCTTATTTTTACAAGTCTTCCTCCTCTGGGTTACGTTATGGTCGTTCAACCGCAACTCACCTATGAATTGCTCGCAACATTTATGAGCGAAACAACGTACATACTTTTGTGCAACAGTTAACCTAATTTCGTTTTCTTGTGTGGCTCCTTTAAGAAGCTTCACCTCATCGCGGACACATGCAAGGGAGCGCTGATTGCATTGTCTTTCATCCTAGCGAGCTTTGCCTAAGCTAGTTGCAAACCACTGCTTTATCACTATCAGCATTGCAGTTCTACTGGGCGGATGGTGGCCTAAGAATTAACCAAAATAAAATTTTTGTATGTTTATTACGTTGAAAAGCAAAATATTTTCGCAAGAGCCGTTCTAGTTGTGCAATTGAACTGGTGGTGGTGCCCGATTTCGCGGTTGTCTCTGCGTTGTAGATGTAACAGCTTGCGGCGTGACGTGTTTTGCACTACAGTCAGATTGAGCAGCAAACGCGCGTTACAGAATTGTCTTCCTGATTTATCAAGATCGGCAAGTTTTAAATCTAATAGATCGTCCTAATGTATATTAGATCATTTTTTGAATCAATGCATCAGTTACTGCAAGCATTGTCAAGAGTCAAGAACTTTCGTCAATTGCCAAATAAAACCAAAGCAACTGTATTTGTCAAAGGTGAAGGTACATTACACTTAACTAAACGTTTCGACGCTTTATTGCCTTGCATTCTCCCCATTCAATCTTTTTCTGTTTTTCCCTCACCTCAGAGTTCGCCTTGCTACAGAGAAGTAAAATGGATGGTTCTTTCAAATTCATGACACACCAGACAAATGGTTGTAGCTTCAGTACGAAACCAGGTTGTGCCTTCTTGCTGCTTTAACCTGTCGCAAGTAATGCCATGCCGGGAAATTACATGGCAACAGTCGCGTCCCGTTATTCAGTGTGTTTGCTCTAGATAAGCGGTCTGGATTTACTATTATGTTGACATCTGGTGGTTGACATGCTGTTTGCTGGCCCAGTAGAGATATACGTCATGTAATTCAATGCCCTGCGACAAGTTAAAAAAAGCCTCACACGTCCCTGCTCATGAACTCTGTGCTTACTTTGATGTGAAAAAGATGCTGCTTCTCTTCAGTATGCGTTGAATGCTTCGTACGACACTGTTGTTACTACAACAGTGTATGCCAACCTTTTTACGGACATTTCCACACAATCGTCTGAAGTCGTGATGTTATCCCTCGGATATGCACATTTTATAACCTGATAAGCGAAGTCTTATTCATTGAATTGTGACTTTCTCCTGCGCACATTTTTACCGGTCGCTAAAATTCGCCGTTGAAGGCCTTTCAAATTGTCCCGATTTTGGGAATCATCGGTCTACAACGATCAATCTCATTGCTGCATCACCTATATGAAAATTACTATCTACCTGCTTTGTCCGACAGTTCTCCGCGTTGACATTCTTGAGCTGGTGCAGTTTGTGCCTTATTTCTGTTTCAAAGAAGTGTTACCATCTGTAGCGAACTTCGGCTGCACCGGTGGTCAACTGAAACAGCTCTTTTCCTTCTCGTTACCAAACACTAAACTGCTGCGGAATGTCTGATAGTGCGAAGGTCTTGGGCAGGTGCTGTGCCGATTGTTTGCGTCGCGCTTAAGTAAACGGAGACTTACGGTTGGCTTCTTTCGAGCAGCTCTCAAGAGAAACGCTGCATACTTTCTGGAATCTGTACTCAAGTGTGATAAGGGTCGGTGACACTTTAAGGTGCTTTTTTTGTGATTTTTTGTTTTAGACTTTCAAAAGAAAGCGAAGAAACGCAGACAAAGTTGAAGGAGGAGTGCGAAGACTACCGACGAAATTTTGGTGGGTACCGATAAACCAAGATAGTTTCTGCCATCCAGGACAACAGTTCGTTGGCTCTGGTTGATCCGAAAACAATGGCGTTGGTTGGTTTCAGAACACGAAAGGGAAGCTTCATCGACCTTGAAAGACAAACTTGATGATTTGACGTCGACCAATACAGAACTACAACGTGAGACGACAACTCTGATTGCACAGAATGAAGCCTTACGACAATCAGTGGAAAATGCAAAAGTTAGTTGCTTCTCTGTGATCAGATCCAACACAAACTAATAAACCATGATTTAAGGTCGGCTTTCGATAGTTAAAAGCGAGCGTACTGTCTGTAATTTTCCTGACTTGCCAAATTTGGGCCGCCCCACCCACGCATTACGTGTGACCAGATGATCGAAATAGTTTGAATTTCTGAAGGAATTTTTTTCATTAGTTCAAAAATCTCAAAAATAATAACCTAGGAAAATTTTCAAAACAACTGTATATTTTTACTGGTGCCAAAGTTGCATTAAAAACATTGTGGAGCTACAGTCATTAAATGCAAGTGAAGACTGTGAACAAACGGAAGTCCAATAGCACCGATTCTCATTCTGAAGCAAGGATTGCAGAAAATCTAGGTCATCGCAAGCGTTTGTGCCAAACCGCCCAAAGCGTTTCGACAGAGCTCCAAACAATTTTTCTTTTAAGTAGGCTGGGGTGATTTTTGTTCTACAGTAGAACTCGTCTAATTCGTCATCGTTTAATTCGTCAAATCGCTTAATTCGTCACTTTTTCGTCGGTCCCGGCAGAATCCCTGTCTTTTGTGTACATATTGTTCGTCTAATTCGTCAATTTGCTGAATTCATCACCTCTTTCTATCCCTGAGAAGCATTTTGTTCGTCTAATTCGTCATTTGCAGTTTTGCTTTAGATGTCTAAGCAGCTAGTACGTGTGGGAATTCAAGCAAATTAAAAGGATCTTTATCTGAGAATTGTTGCACCTCGCAATTTGTTTATCGAATTTATACACGAGCTGCGAAGCGCGACCCGAATCCCCATTGAGAGAACGCGGAAAAGTTTATTAAAGATTTAAAAAGGTGCTTGATTAAATGGAGGAGTCCAGATAGAGCAGAGGAAATAATTGTTGTATTCAACCATAATGTCATAAACTTGTATTTTACTGCAAATAAGAGCACTATGTATGTATACGAGTTACTATGATAAAGTATACGAGCTTCTGTGATAGAGTTTTCACCTGTTTGCGTAATTCATCACTTCGCCTAATTCGTCACTTTTTTTTAATCTCCTTGAGGTGACGAATTAGGCAAATTCTACTGTACTTCGCTGTTGCATACACATACGTACATCTGCAATATGCTGTATATTAGGCTATTTGACTGTTACTGTGTGAAAGATGGTAGATCATCATCACATGATTTCTAGTGCTAAAGTTTGTGTGTTGGAGTAGTCCTCCACTTTTTGTATCTGTTATTAATTGCATTGTTGTATCGTGCACTGGTTAATGTACCACGGAAAGTGCTTAAACCTGGTTTTAATTAGCGTTGTATGATCCGTGAAAAATTGCAGCTAATGAGCATACCTAAGGCTTTAGTTCTAGTTCCAAGTAACAAAATTATCCGTAGATGTATCAAATTTTTCTTCAAATTGAATGCCTTGATCATCATCGAAACTGAAGTTATTTTGTGATGAAGGCCTGGTCGCAGATCATGCGCTGCATGGAACGTCACTCGTGTCGGCAATTGCGTGTGAGCTGTTTTCAGAGTGTTTTACAGTATACCGAGCTCATACTTATTGCTACACGTAAATCCCACTATATATTATTAATTTCTGCACTTCAAGCATGTTAAAGTAGGTTGCTAGTGTCGGACAAAAAGGAACCAAGTACAAACCAATGCAAGTTTGCCTCCAACACGTCGCACGAAACATTACTCGTACGCGCTCCTCTGTGGGGATTTCGGTTCACCAATCGTTTGAGGGTCGTTGTGGTACACATTATCCTTGGCATACACCAAAAGATAAAAATATGAGGGTTCTAAGTCCGGTGAACTTCCTGCTGGCCAGTCTCTCTTGAAATCGCTCTCTCGAAGTCTATTTGGAGCACATTTTGGAAAGAACATAACTTTTACGTAAAGCGACCAAGATAACTAAAAATTTTTGGGATGATCGCACACAGAATGAAGGTTAAGTCCAGCAAAAATATTAAAATTTTGTTAACCTTTAGGATTCAATACAATTTGCTTGGGTTCTGCTTTTTTGGGACATCGTGTACAACCACTTTGAATCATTTCTTGTTGGAGACTGCAATGGGTGATTACCGAGGCATGTTTTCAGGAAGAGGCCTCGGACTTGCGAACAAGTTGCGAATCACTATCAGCCAAGTTGTCGTGTGCAGAAACTGAGAACAGCGCTCTAAATGGCAGGTGGTCTGATCTGGCTTCCGAGCTCGCGGTGTAAGTCAAATGTTCAATTTTTTACGAGTTTGAAGCACCGTTCTTTCCATCATTTTGCTTTAACGTGTAACCCAAGTAAGAGCGTGCCACCGTGTATTCTTTCCTTTCCTCGTGCTACGGCTTGTAAGATACATAAACCTAACAGTTTGATGAATGCGGTGGTGAAATTTATAAGCGATGTTCGTTGCCGTTAATTTGACAACGGTATTCAATGCACAGGTACAAAGATCGATTAACATCTGAAGAAGAGAAAGCAGATCATCTCGAATCGCAGCTGGCCGCCTTAAGCAAGACGGATAAAACTCGTCAAGGAAGAGAAAAAAACTTGGAGAATGTTATTGAATCACTCAGGCAGTCCGCAAAAGATGCTGATGCTGCAAACGAAGCCAGATTAAATGAATTCACGAGGTGCAGGTTCATAATTTGGTGCTGTAAAATTTTTGTTGCTTTTTCACAAAATATGTCATTATGTATGTACTAAATGCACTTTCTTTACATCGATTCACCATATTTGGCCAATTTTGCGCGAACCACTGGCACTTCCGCAGGTTTCGGGTCACAGCCGGTACATAATTCAACTAATTTTCAACCGACTTTAAGTCCCGAATCATTTCGCACAGGTTTCCTGTCGTATTTTGCTTTTTGTACCGTGGAAAACGCACGAAAGAAAGCGTCGGTCGGCAATTGCGTCATAACAGAAAATTGAAAAACTGTCGGTCGCGGTCGGTGGGGCATGTATCTGAGTGGTATTGGGGTTGTATGAAAACTTGAATTTTAGATTTCTCAAAGTTTTTTTAAACTTCTCCGAAAAGAGTGTTTTGTCACTGTGTACAGTCTCTCAAATCTGGGCAAAACTTCCATTGTTGGTGAAAAGTTGGCAATTACTGATCCATCCTACATGTCAGGGTAACTCAGATGGCGGACCGCGGTCCGAATCCGGACCTAGGATGGTGAAGGCCGGGTCTCGTCAGCCTCACAAAAGGAGTATTCCATACACAGAGGTTTTTATCTCAAAATTTAGTGCTTTTAGACGCACTTCTGAAGCATTAACTCCTCGCCAACTGTATCCTTGTCGATCAAGCTGACCTTATAGCTATATTGCAGCGCACACATGAGTTGCACTTGTGCTCTGGTTCTAAATAATTTTTTCGTCACAATTGTTTAACAATCGCTTGTCATTACAAGGTCTATACCAGTAAAAACAGTGGAATCAAGGTTAGGAAATATCGATGAAGCTTTTTCTTGCCAAAAACAGTGCAAATTATACAAATTTACCAATGTTCACGTCACATGGTTGAGTAAGGGAAGTCAACTAAATGTGAGAAATGATAAGGAAATGGGAACTAACGTGGTGTCCACACCTCAACGACTGGAATGTAAAACTGCAAAGGGGAAAATATGCTATTTTTGACTTGATCTCTGTGATTCATGCTTTTCAGAAAAAGCTAGGAATTTTCAAACGTGACATTCAAAGCGGACTTAATCATTTTCCGAGGCTTTTGGGAAAAATAATGGAAAAAAAGATCCACGTATGTTCAATTTGTTGGAAAGTTGATTACCAACCTTGCGGTACGATCTGGCGAATTTTCTCTTCAAAAACAGTTGTTGCGGCTGGTTCTTGAAAACCCAATTTTTGCTGAGATTTGTTAAATTGAAAGTCTAAGAAAGATTCTGGATGCCTGTGTAAGACACAGAGTGGCATTGCTTCGCAGACAAGCACCATACACTTAACCTGTAGGTTGGGATTTCGGGACCAAAACGGAAATCCCGGGATTTCTACTCAACAAGTCAGGACTTTCAGGATTAACAAAATTGGAAAAAGCATACACATAAAATGTACTAACCGCATTTGTTTCACATAATACTGACGAATAAACAGGAGCGCATCAGGAGTGTTATCCTCAGGGCGGTTCCTGATTTTATTCGTAAAATGCCCAAAAGCCGAGAAAGGTCTCGCTCAGGCTCAAATGACTTAGGCTTGATAGTGTTGCGTGCTTCATGCAATTTTTCTCGGTTGTGTGGTATTTTTATCTGGTCTCGTAGCCCTGCATTTCTTTCTGCACCACATTAGACCTGGCATCACTGCTCTTTGTGTTTTCCTACTTCCATCTTTAAACCAATCAAGCCAAGAGCTCGCTGGCGTCCACTCGAAATATTCATTCAGCGGTTGTTGTTGCGGACCGAAGCAGGGAAATCGCTTGAAGTATGTTGGCACATTTTAGGATTATCAAAAATAACCAGATTTATCTAAAAAATAAATAGCAGACTGAATGACTACCAAAATCATTAGGATTGGCGACACTGCTTTCAGCAAGTGTACTTGCCATTGTTCAGTGAATTATTACGCGATAGTCGGTACTTGATCTTATTACAGGACTAGAGTGCTTATGACACCCCTTTACGCCCAAGACAGCAAGTTTGTGTTGTAAAATTGCTCTAAAATATAAATAATCCACACATCTATGTGAAATAGGACCGTTTTGACGTTCATAGATACATTCTTGATATTCCCGAGATCTTGACTAAAAGAAACGGTTGAAATACCGGGATCCCAACCCTACCAATCACCTAGACACAAACTTGAGAAATGTAAACCAGAACCACGTTGCTATGATTCTATAACCTTGGGCATTCAGTTGATATTTAAAATTTGCTCTTGCCCCTCTTGAAAAAAAGTCGGTTTGTCGTACTTGCAAGAAACGTGCAAGACTGAAGATTTGCTGCAGTGTTGCTTACTGCGCCGAAATCAACTGAGTTCCGCACCTCAGTTTATTATTTGTCTGAACAATGTTGTATACATGGCTGTAAAATGAAGTGCCTTTATATATGTAATGGAAAAATGTTAAATATTATTGAAAAGCTTGCTACGCAATCCTGAACAATACTACAGAGATGGAAAAAATATATTGAGCAAACATGAAGGTGTAGCGACTGTGCTGTTGTTGCAAGGTTATATTTGCAAGTTTTTCGTGTTCTTACATACACACTACCAGCTTTAACCGCAATTTCTTAGTCCTGTTTATTTTTCAACGTCGACTAATCTTTCCTACTTTAGTCACAGTGGTTTAATACGATACTACGATACTGTTCACTATTTCAGCATTGTTGGTTTACTTTTTATGCCTACCACCGATCTTATTGTTTTTTCCTGTAATGTTTTTTCATAAAAAGATTTAATGGGAACTATCTACCTGCGATTCACTGTAAGTTTCCAACATTTTTGTTAAAGTGGTTTTGTGAAAAATGTACAATTATTTTGTAATATTCTGAAAAACAGGGAGAACTGTCTGCGCCCATAAGTAAAGAATGATGTAGAATAACTGTTTCGTGAAGAGTACAAGTGTGATTGTTGTAAAGCAGTCCGTTTAACCTCAAGTTCGGCTTTCTTAAAGTAGAACTACGCATGCGATTGACAAACTGCGAAAAGTAGCAATGACACAGTAGATAAAGACAACAAGACACGATGTCCAATCAGTGAACACACCGGCGAACAGCGCATGCAATCATTATAAATCACGACAGTAATATTCGGGATAAGCACAGTGCTCTTCACCAGCCTGTGGCCTGGTGGTAAGTGCATCCGCTACGGTGCAGGTAGGTCTGGAGTTCGACTCTCGGCCGGGTCTTACCAAGACCTTGTAAATTGGTACTGTAGCCTTCTTACCAGGCGTACGGTGTGCGGAAGAGCTACAGGGACATCCAGAAACGCAAAACAGACCGAGTCAAATCATACCAGACCTTGTACAAACTCGGTCATGACGCTACAAGACCATTAGTAGTTGCAAAGCGCCATCAAAACATCATATAAAACAAAAGAAAACAGTGGTCTTCATCTGTGACTTTAAGACAGTTTGTCTGCTGTTTAACTCCAAGCTAACTTCATAAACTTAACGCAGGCGTATTTTCGAAACCCAGAAGAAGCTGAATCAACGCGAAAGTGATATGAAATCTGCCAAGGAAGAAGCACAAAATGCACTGAATGAACTCCAGACCTTACGTTGCCAGACTACTTCCCAAAATGAAGAAAAAGACATGGAAATTAAAAGGTATTATTTGCCAAATTCCTTACTTTTTTGCATCTGCCCCCACTCGATTGATATAATTTGTAGGTTGACCGAAATTGAAAGTTTTCTATGATCATATAAATAATGTGTTCACGTAAAATTTCACTACTAGAGGAGCATAATCCTGCCTCTACTGGATTTAGTAATTTGATAAATCTAAGCGGCTATTTTGTATGTATTTTTTTGTTTGTTATTCTTGTGCACATCCCCTTCTTACGGATAGAGTTACACTCTATCGTTTTCGTCACTACATTGGTTTTTTAGTTTCTTACTGTGTTCAGTATTTTTTTACACCCAATTTCCTCAATAAAACTAGATCCACTCCCATGTGTACGTAAGCATGCTCTTTTCATCTGTAATTTTTCCTTACCGTATACTGTGTTGTTAGTTTGTTTTCAAAACGTGTTTTCTAACCCCTGTCAGTAAGTTTCAAACATGGTTGGTTAACCGGATGACTTCCGTGGTCCTTCACAAATCCTATGTGACACAGCGACAATCTTCGTTTGCACCGAGTTCTTTTGCCATTGTGTTTTCGTTTATTCTTATTTCCAATGACAATTCGTTGCTTTTCAGCATGATGTTTTGTTACATTGTTTCTGCTTACCGGTTGAGTCGTATGACTCAGTAAATCTGTGTTGAAAGCTAAACCCGCTGCAGCGATTTTAAATGTTAGATTAATGACGGATGCCGTCAAAAGAACTTAAGTCAAGTGTCTGTTCAATAGTGATATCCCCCTACTTTTATAATGTTTTTGTCTAAGAAAACATTTTTCCTGTGTAAAATATTTTCTTAAAGTTATGTGAACAACTTTTTCTTATGGAAGTTTGTTTGCAGAAGACGAAAGTTAAGCGTTATTCTGCAAATATTGTTTTACAGTTCAGTTTGCCAGAACGTTGATTGTAACCTTGAAAATCGAGCTAACATGATTTCATTTTGTAGTCACGACAAGTCAATAGAAAACATTATGGGATGCGTTCGCTACGTCACTGCTGCCAGGTCGCATTGTGTTGAGGCGCATTTTCAGGATCTTGTAGAAATTATAAGTCAAGTGCTGCTTCCACTGGCAAGATTTGAAACTGCTAAGGTACGCGCTGCTTTTTTGGATGGCGTAGACCATGTGCCCCATTAGAAAGCGAGTGTTTGGTACACTTAAGTACAATGTGATCTGCGGTTTGTTCCTCGGCACCACACTCGCTGGCTGTCTGGAGCCAGACCCCATTTACACATGCTGAAATGGAATCGTCCAAATCCAATACGAAGGCGGTTCGCGATCAAGCCTTGACCCATTTTATCTTTGGAGGGACATTCCAGCAGGGTTGGTGCTGATATCAGGTATGAACTCACGGAGGCTGGTGTTGCTTTTCCCCACCCCGTCTTCCACATGGAGTCCTCCCAGTGTGCAGCACTGCTGTCGATGGAGCAGTTCCTGCGCAGCAGAAACAAATGAGTGACTCGATTTTAGCTGCTCTTGCTTCTCATCAGGTGTACTGGTGAGTGCGAAGTGGAGCAAGTGTCCAGGCTCCAAAGCGCTGCATGCAAGAGGCTGTGTTGCTGCTTTGCGGAAGAACTCGGCAGGTTGGATGCCTGCCAGGACCGGCAGATTATTCGATGGAGTAGGACGGAGCACCCAGTCGCAAATCGCAGTGCGGCGATGATTGAGCCAATGAGGAGGATTTGTGCACTGCGACACCAAGTCTGAGTACAATACTCTCTGCCTTTAAATGGACTAGAGCTGAAGAAACTGTGCACAGCGTTACGGTCATGAACGTACTTCTTGGAAACAGTGGTTGACAAGCCAGAGATGTAGATGTTGACAACAGGCCCGTAAACAGCTTGGGACACCAGGTGGGGCGAAGAGTTTTCTGAGAGAGGCCCAAATTTTTTAACTGTGCCAACACATTTTTCCAGAGGGGAGCGAAGCTCCCCCTGGTCACGGGACTGGTTGACAAGGACAGCTCTGCTAGCAAGGCTGGTCCTTGTCAGACACCATTTTTCAGGCCCCGTGGTCTACTCTGCTGAACACACTGGTTGTCAGGGTAAAACTATAGTTCTTAACAAGTACCATGATAATATGCACCATGTGCCTGTCAGACATGAATCTCAGTATATTTTCTGGCGATTGCCGTGATACGTGTTTAAATAACAATGTTGTTGCAAAATCTACCAAAACCTCCCCAATCGGGGGCGTAGCAAATGGCGTTTTCGTGATAGTACAGTTCGTCTTCAACCCAACTTTACCACCGTTTTTTAGGTTTTTATTTAGTTTTCCCGTGAGAAGATGTTTTAAGCTGAAATTAGTACAAAAGATGCTTGATTATAACAACACACTATAGTAAGTTGTCCCAGGCACTTGCTTGAGTATAACTTATCGCCACCGTTAACAGCCCATGTGTTGCCGTCCACGCCAATTCCTGATGGTAAGGAAATGACAGTTCTATTACAAACAATTGAGTAAGTTTCACCCGAAGTTTACTCTTATTGACAGTTTGAGTTTTTTTTTCAAATTTACAAGGTGTATCTTAACCTGTTCCTCATGGTCGTAGTAATTAGAGTCTGTACACCGCAGTCGTGGTCGGCGGTAGGTCAGTGGTGCAAAAAGTGTCCTCGCGTCGGGAAGGCGGTATGTCGGGCGCTGAGTGAATTGCAGTAGTGCTCCTTGAACAAAAGCGTTAACCTTGCCGTGCCCACATTTTAATAGCACACAATATAATGCTGGGTCAATGTCAAACGGATTCAGTGATCCCTCATTCCTGAGCTGATTATTATCATCAGAAATACACTTAACAAACTATTATTAGATAATAATCATTTTTATTATTAGTATCGAAGAGTTGAACCATGAAATCCGCTCGATGGGACTTTAATCATTATGGTGGACTCAAAGACTTTATTTCGTTGGCAAGCCTTGATGCTGGCTTCAACACGTTATAATGATGCAATGTCTTCCAGCTTAAAGCATATGAACGAGATCTTGGAGAAGAAGGTGGAGAGGTTACAGCAAGATGTGGCAAAAATGGAGGAGCAACACAGCGAGAGAAACTCTGAAAATGGGACGCAAAGGTATGCTTCGTCTTATGATCCGTTGATACAAAATTGTGAAAAAAGTCAATAATATTTTTATGGTGGTGAGTTCTGCGCGTAGATTCAGGTAACCGAACTCTTAACTGTTACGAAAAAGTAGCTCCACGTGTAAAAGACTTGTTAAATACCTGAATGCCGCAATTCCAAAACGTGGCAAACGTTTTGCAATAATATGAGAGTAACCTTCACTTTCTTTAGGGTGACAAGGTTGGTTCGTGTCCAAGTGACATCTTTATCACACAATTGCCGGCGTTTGTATGCGCGTTGAAAGCCAAAATATCCTAGTCAACTGTATTTTTTCAGCTGGAAATCACTGTATGAAGAATTGCTTGAGAAAGTGAAGCCGTTTAAGGTTGGTTTGCTTGCGTATTACTGCCGTAAGGTTCTGGATTTTATTCCTATCGTGTATTGCGTCTCGTACTGTCGTTCACTGACATTCGCTACAATAATTTGTCTAATTTGACCTGCTTGCGGGCTCGATCATGAATGACGAAACTTCTAAGTGATGACTTTGTTGTGACTTCAAACGATTCTATATGCTCTTCAGCAGAACCAGCTTCCATGATCGATGCCCAAAACTTTTGTATCTGAATGCAGGACCACTGTTTTACGAGCATTTACAGCTGTGTAAAAAACTTCTCTCCAAAACCTCGGCACTTTAAATGAGCACGTTCGAAGTATGGGGAGACGGGCATCCCGTGACACCCATCCAGAGGTATCGCAACTTTCCCAAAAAAGTGAATTTTGTTCAAGTTATAGATTACTGCAAGTTTCTGTGCACCTTTGTTTTTTCCTTCTACCCTTAGCGTGCTTTGTCAACAACCAAGTTTCATGTCTTTGAGCGGCATAGTGTAACTTGCCATTTTACCGGTTGTGAGAGAAATGCTGACGTTTACTGTGTACGCTTTTTTGGAGTGGAACGTCTCTCTGAAAAGAGGTAAAATATCGGGTTGCTCAGTTGAGTTTATGGTGGGTTTTGTTTGCTGTTCGCATGTTGTGTGAAAACTAGACAACCCCCGAACTAAGTAACTGGAAAGTTTTTCAAACGCACTTTTGTATTGTTCATCAACTTGCTTGAAAAGTGGTTGCACCGGCTTCACATCACTATGTACGTTTACAAAAGCATCCTTAATCTCTTCTTTCCCCATGCAGTGAAAGCCATTTTAGTGGGTGCCACTGCCTCCACATCAACAGCAATCCAAAACTTCAAACTAAATCTGTCTGGTTTATTCGGCATGTGTTCAATAAACCTGCATTTAGCTTTACATGGAAGCAATTGTTCATCAGTGGTTATGAGTGAACCAGGAGCCTACGCCTTCTCAGAATTCTCAATAAAACGGTCCCGCAATGTGAAAACTGGGCTAAACTTGTCATGAAGGAAACTTTGCCACCTCTTCCTCTTGTCGAAACGCATTATCCTTGAATCTACTTCTTGGTAGGATGTATTCCGCAAACCGTCCTGGGAAGACCCCTAGTCCTAAAATCGCTTTGGCAATAACCAGCCCAACAAACTGGCCGAACTCGTCCAGTGTCACATCTCAATATGATTCGCCAGGAACGCGATGGGCTTCATCCCCTGTACATCCTATATTTCTGAGCATTGCTTCATAAAGGAAAACGCGATGATATGAAGACGGATTGCTTTCGATGACTCTTCTTGTAACAAATGATGTTGGGCCAGGGATGAAGTCCTGATGTTTTGCTGTTGCAAGTGTCCTTGTTCCACATGGGAAATGGACAAAGACTGTCCCCGTATTCTGTCTTTTCCAGTCAAGGCCCGATTCAACTGCACATGATTCTGCTGATCAATGTCTTCGTTAGAACTTTCCCCGCCTGAATCCTCATTAAGCGAATCAGTAGCAATGCCGTCTGCACCGTAAACGTCTCGGCATATTCGCCACTTCATCCTACTATGTACTGTACTATCGAAGAGCTACGTCGTAGTATAGCAACTGTATAGCAGGGCCCAGCTATTCTCGTATACCCTACAACAAAGCAGTTCTCTGCAGAAATTGTCCCAATCCTGCTGAGATCCCACCCTGTTCATTTATTAACGGGAACAACACTATCGCAGCATTTTCTCTCGTATGTGGTGATAAACTCATTTGGTAGACTGCAACACCTCTTCTGTAAACTTTATGACACGTTGCATTGCCTGCGTCACACCCTGCGTGGTGTATATCACACCTGTATCCGGAGAACATGAATACATGAGGTGCGACGATTGACGCGCCTGGCCATTTTAAGTAGATGCTTGGCTACTTTGCCATTTTAAGGCAAAGTTGTACAAATTTCGTTTTGTCTAAATTAATATTAATGCAGTTTCATCACACGGTTAAGATCCACACTTGGAATGCGTCAACTGACGCGCTCGCCCGTGCTAGTGTTAAATCAGGAACGCATTAGATATTAGAATAAGGATGCTTCATATTAATCGCTTGAAAACGGGTACCGCAGGCTTCCGGCATTTCGGGACCATGCGAGTATTAACCTACGCAGGGCACAAAAGTCGTGACTGATGTCCCTGCAGTCACTAAGTCGCATTAGAAAAATACTGCAGTTGCTTTCCTGTTGTGTATATACATGTATATCACAGTAACAAAAACATGTACGTTATTTGAACAATGTTTTCAGGATGATGTATCCAAAACTATGAATTTTATTAAAATGTTTCAACTTATGGAAGTTTATGCAACCTCTAAACTATGTTGGCAATCTCATAAGATCTTCCCTTCATTTCAACACTTCAATTTAATGAGATGCTTTGAACTCTAAAAAGTCTTTAGTAAGCTAGGTCACATCAACCTTAAACTGTTTAAGCTTGAAGGATTGTTGAAGTGCGGAAGTTCCATAAGAAATAATCAAAGGTGGATTCCATCACATAGGTTATTTGTGATGTCTTAAAGGCAGTCAAAAGAAATTTGTTTAGAGCCAACTCTTTAAGTTTTGCCTTGTATTTGCTTATGTTGTAAAAATTCATAAATCTTAGTCATGAGAATAATATGTTTGGAAACATAGGCATGTGTTGTATGTAAACCAGCAAAAATATAAAAAAAAATTTGTTCAACATTTATCCCAATTGGCGGAGCAATGCAGGGAGTCAAAACGCAAATATCATAAAGTATTGGTTTTAGCTAAATTTAAACTGCGTATTCAGAAAGCCCAACCTAGAAAACATGGGGATAGACAGCAATTTCAATAGGATTGGACCAGCAGACCTCGAGTTATACTCATTTTTGTGTTGTTCATCAGTGCGAACGTGTGGTAAAAATGGTGGTAAAATACAAAAACAGTTATAAATCAAAAACCGATCAATCGATTTTCGCCAAATTGGTGTCACTTTTTTTTGTTATTTCAATGACAATCAAAAGGAGAACATGTGGTACCACCCATAGTCTGAACTATAATGAAATAACGCGGTACTAAATTTTTGTAAAATCAACATCGTAATATGAACCGTGTAATTTAGTGAAAAGCTCACTGATGTCGTGGTCGTTATCAGTGTTCTCAACCAAACAACACCGATACATATGTTCTCTGCGGCTGTGCAGTTATAGAGGGAACGCTGCGCTGAAGGTCGTAATTTCCCCCCAGCGCTGGAGTTCGGGTGAAAACGACATGGAACGGAGTCAATTACGAGTACAAAAGGGCGGCACTCACTGCTCTTCATCGGATCTAAGAGAAATAGAACTGGTCGATGTTACTGATACACACTTGTCAACACATTTGTAATCAAAGATATGAAAGCACATCGTTCTTTATTCAAGCGTGTATTGCAATAAATGTACAGCACACCAACTATTAAAAATGTGCGAACTCTTCAGTTGGATCAACAAGCTGTTACCGCGCGACTGAGTAGAAAATAAATTTCAGGTTCATGCGGCGTTAGGTACAATCACGCAACGTTGACCTGACGACTTACTGGGTGCTACTGTGAAAATTTGTAGAGTCAGTTGGATGCCTATGCGACGGAAAGGTCGATGTTGCTGAATGAAACGAACGCCGCTCAGGCTGAGCTATCGCAACTCGGCAAGAAGTACGCAGACCTTCTTGGGCACCAAAACCACAGACAGAAAATTCGACACGTTGTGAAGATAAACGAGGAAAATGCAACTCTTAAGCAGGTAAAACATCTGTGCCGGCAACGAATATACACAGAATTCGTAAATGACAAACATAACCCTCAAATTTTTTATTGTACAGGAGAATCTAAAACTCAAGAATCAGGTCAGTGCTCTTAAACAGCAAATCATTTCAACGAGAAAGTCTAAGTTGGATCCATCAAGAGCTTTCCAACATCTCAAAGAAAACGCCAACCCCTCAGCAGCTGATGAACGATGACAACATTATTCTCAATGTTGTGTGGCTTGGTTTTAAGCTCAGTGCAATTTCACGACCAACCCGCTGCGGGTCAAGGTTTGGTGGACAATGCAAGAGGAGGAATTGCTTTCACTCCCCATAGTCCCGAACGCTTTGCACAGATGTGTCCGTCATTGGTTTGTATTCTTTGTGTATGTACAATTTCGCTCATATACTCAAGCGATAAAAATCAAATTGTATAGGTTTCTCGGCTCCAACTTCACTATGTCTAACGATACCTGCTGCTGTTTTAGTTGGTTTCGGCGTGCAGATGTATGTACTTGTTAATAAAGGTCAGTCAAGCGCAACGCTGAATATGGGTTTAATGCTGACGACAGACTTATTGCATGTTATTTATCATAACAGCTTCTCTTGGCAGTTATTGCATGAATTCAATAGTCGCGAGTTGGAAATGACACGTCACAAACAAACGGCAGTCTTTGTACCTTCCTTCCAAAAATCAACGGCAAAGCATGTAGAATTCTCAAGAGCACGGCAAAGATCGTGCGCTCACAGAATACAGATAAGTTTCAACGTTACGTTGCTTCGCGGTACGCTCTCTTGGTACTGGTACTGCATACGCTTCCTATACGATATAGCATTGACTAAAGTCAACGCTTGTCACAGTGATAAACGTTTCATTAAAAAAATCAAGCAGTATTTCTACAAAGCAGAAATGTTAACGGTGCTTTTTCCCGTACGAATTGCACACAATATGAAAAACCACACGGGTTAGCGAGCAGATGTGTACGTAGGATAAAACAAATCCGGACTGCTGTTGACAGTTTCCTTCAAACTAAGACATTACATACATCTACTGCGGTTGTATGCAAGAGAAATGAGTATAGATTGGTAACAATCCTCTTATTCGCTTTTTTTACTCTTTCTTTTCGGCATATGCTTGTTCATTGCGCTCCAAATTTCAGCAGTTGATCTGTCTTGTTTGGTCACTCCGCTGAAGTCCAAAGTCTTTAGCCCAGGAAGCGCGGATAACACAAAATGTCTGCAAACAACGAATGGTTGGATAGCGATTTTTTCACTTCGAAAATTTTCCGCGAGACAATCATGATCTTTATCCACAGTTAAGGAGATGTGAAGCAAACTGTTTTGTCGTTATCACTTTAACTTCCGGTCAAGAACGACATATTACTGTCTTTTCTGTTAGCGGTACTAGAAAATTCCATTACACTAGCAATGCAATTGACCAATAATTGAAAAAGTGAAAAAGTAACGAATTCCATCACTGATTTAGACAGTAGTGTTATCGCTGGAGGGGGGGGACTATGATTCATTTGAGCAACAGTCCTTTCAGAGACTAATTTTCTGGTATTTGAATGAATTGTTGCCACTGGATTAATCGCTATGCAGGGAAATTTTGTCTATATACGTATTAGAGACGCATGTGCAACGTTTCCTGTAGGCGTTTTCAATGTTAAACTTGGAAGACAAATATGAATATGCCAGTTTTAGATATTAAAGGTACGACACCAATCGTGCAGGTGTTCCTGGAGCTTAGTTAGGAGAGTTTGTTCGTAAGAAGGCTACACACTGCTTTTGCCAAGATTTTTGTATTTTAACTGCTAATCACGTCAGTCAGACACAGGGACAGATCCAGGGGATGATTTCCCCCCTGTAAAATCTAAGAAAGAAACTTTATTCACGCTGTATTTGTAAAAGTTGGAAAACAGGACAAGTCCTTAGTCATGTTCGAATTGTCCTGTTCGCGATGTGAGCCCATTCTGTTGTTCACTGTTTTACTATTCACAGCACGTATTTACAGGAGCGAAGTCGTTTAACTGCAGTAGACTATCGCACGTTCATTGAGAGTTGGTCAGCAAAATGAAAAGAACGCCGATTGCAGCAAGCCCTGTTTTTTTTGAAAAAATGACAGGTTGCGTTTCGCAGGAACAGTGAGTGCATTATTTGTAATTTGAGAGCATGACACTAGAGAAAGATCTACTTCCGCTACTAATGTCAGTGATATGGATAAGAGTTTTAGTTCGATTTCTTATACAAATCGCGAGTTACCAGAGACAGGGTTGCCAAGTTGGCATTTTTAATGCCACATTTCAGAAATTTGGCCTTTCAAAAATGATTTGGGATGTAGCCTACGTCAGTTTTTGGCATTTCTTAAAAACTTGTCTCCTTTGAGTTTAAACATTTGCAGTATTTGCTGCGTGTTTCGCATTTATTGAAGATATTTAGCATGTTTTGAGTAGAGATATGGCGCACTTGGTCCATCTGATCCTGGAAACCAAAATTTTTTTGTGGGTTCTCTGTGACTGCATCTTGTCAAAGATAACATATCAGACGCTTGTGTACCAGATTCGAAGTAATTAAAAACTATGCCATGGTGCATATTAGTATTTTCATAACCTGTATTTGATTGGTCCGAACACTGATGGGTGTTTTCGTTAGACATTTTCTATAAGAGGGTTTCTCAACCTACGGGCCTTGGAAAAGTTTTTGATGGGCCACGGCCTGGTATTATTGATTTTGAGTACATTTTGCAAGATGCACCTCTTAAAATCGAAAATGTGTATAAAGCTACAAGCGTCGTAATACGCTCTGTTCCGCCATTTGGTGCTAGAAATTATTGCGACATGGAAATTTCCACGTGGTATACCAGTACCACGTTGTGCACAATATACAGTTACTGATTTTGAGACAGAGACGGCTCTTGTTTCCATAAAAACGAAATCTAGAAGCAGGCGTGATGTGGAAGATGATTTGATCTGTGCATTATCAGGTACTGAGCCTCGAATATCTATGCTTTCTAACAGCAAACAGGCTCAGCCTTTGCATTAAGTATCCAAAGTTGTGTTATCAAATGTTGTTTTTATTTCTGCTCTGTACATGTGCAACAGTTGTCGCACTGGAGAAGTTGTACAGCCAGTGGGCCACGGACCCTCTGTTTATTAATTGGGCCACATGCTCAAAAAGGTTGAGAAACCCTGCGAGATTAACAATTTGTATTCTAGGCTTGGTTCCATAGCAACACTAATTTTGCCATTTCTCATCTAGGTAATTCAAAACGGAGAGACATCGGCCTATTTCGGCTTGTTTGGCATTTTTTGAAGCTATCTGGCGTATGTTGGTCCATGTGGACCTGGCAACGCTTGATGGAAACCTCGGCGTGATTATATGTCGTTTTCTATTCATCATAAAAAAGAAAGGATGAAAAATGATACTTGAATTAGACCCATTTGGATTAAATTGGATAATGTTGCTCACAGCTTCAATGAGTGGTTTGACTTTTCTGAAGCCAAGTTATCCAACATATTCTCAGGTATTCTGCGACACCCAGAGCCGTATCAGCCGCACTCCTTACCCCCCAATTGGAAGGGAACGCTGTCACAGGGGCCCAAGATTCAGGCCCGTCACCACTTAGTCTCCCAAAGAAAGCTTCGAATCCCCAAATTGAAATATGAAGCACTAGAAGTCAGTGAAGCTGGGGGACATTTGAAAGAAAAATGCTTAGCAGTTACTTTAGACCCCTTTGAAAGGAAGGTATTTACACATTACAACTGCTGTTGGAGGCCCCTTTGAAAGCAAAGTAACCTACTTACACGTTAAAGTTGTTGTTGGGCACTTTGAAAGCGTAACCGACTTGCACATTACATTTGCTGTTATACTACAGTCATGAGCGTCGGAAGGATTTTTTCCAGGGGGGAGCCAGTAGGGGATTTTCCCAAAATTTTTTCCAGGGGGCCAAAAGTGGTGAAATTTGGTTTTTACCCCTCGAAATTGAAAAAACAACCTTTTTTGCTGATAATTTCAAAATCCAGGGGGGGCCAAGGACCCCCCTGCACCCCCCTTCCGACGCCCATGACTACAGTTGTTATTGCGGTCCCTTTGAAAGCAGAGTACTCACATAGTGCAGTTGCTGTTGGGCGCCTTTGTAAAGCAGAGTACCTGCACCTTACAGTTGTTGTTGGGGGCCCCTTTGAAAGAAGATAGCCTACTGACACATTGCAATTGCTCTTGGAGGCCCCTTTGAAGGCAGACTACTGAATTATGATGTGATTCGGAAAATATTATATGAGCGGATAATAAATTTTTCACATAAATTGAGCGTTACGCGTGAAACACCTTGAGGGGGATAAAAAGGGGGTCGAGGCAAGTGTCTCGATTGCCTTCCCTTAAACACACCACCGTATATAACCCTGACAATGATCTTGTATTGAGAATATAACACGTTCTGCTTCATCCGATATGCGTACTTTCTTACCTGATGTGCGCATGTAAACACTGTAGTAAAAAGTTCTTTTTATTATTGAACACAGTGAAGTTACTGATGAATTTATCACTTCAAAAAACACAGATCTAATGCCATTTTGCATAATTAAACCTAGACACCCAGGTCGACTAAAAAAACAGCTGGGTGGAAAAAGCCCTCAGTGGTAGCCAGAGCCGGCCTTTAGTCGATTGGACCGATTGCTTCCAATCGGGCCCCGCGCTACGCCTGCTAACTTATACAAACTAACACTTTCAATCGAAAGTGTGTGGTGCCGGCGCGGGGCCCACAGTATTTTTTAAGCGCGGGCCCCGTTGCCATAAAAAAGTGAACTACGCCGTTTTTTAACGCCCTCAATCATCATAATTCGTTCTTTAATCGTAACAATGAATGGTCATTGTTTTTCGGCAATGGGTAGCCTGAGTTTTTCAATAGCAGCTACCCGTGTTTCCCTGATAATAAGACCTAGCGTGATTTTTGAGGATGATTTTAATATAAGCCCTGCCTAGTTGATTGGTCACGACAACTTCCCTAATCTCAGCCAATCACATCATTCGAAAACTCCGCTGGAATTTTGGAAACCGATGACCTGCAAGACATTCCATAGGATGATGAAATGATTGTTTTTGAATAAATTGTTGTTAACGAGTTTCTGAATAAAAAACATGTTAATGATTAATGTCTGTTTATTTAGAAACCTCTAAATTTTTACTTTATAAATTCATTTTTTGATATATTAAAATAAGACATCCCCGAAAATAAGCCCTAGTGAAAATTAACATAAGCCCTGTCTTATTATCGGGGAAACACGGTAGTTAAGGCAGAGAGGATAAAGCTTTGAAGCTGCTTTCTGTTGCAGTTACAAGAGCTTTGTATTTGGCAGGTCAATTTTCAAAAGTTGCTGCAAGATACGGTTCGATAGTTATTACTGTTTGAACAATTAGCTGCTACTTGTCTTCTGAAGGTTAAGATTACGTTGTAATTGCAAATGCATGCTGCTTAGTCAGTCTTAAATTTCACTCTCGTAGAGATCTGATGAGGCAACCTGAGATCAGCGAAAACGTTTGAAATAAATTTTGTTTTAATGATAAAAAAGGATTCCTAAAAAGCAACAGAAAATTCTTTGACGATTATTAAAAGTTAAGCCATTTGCAAAATAACAGAAGTGTTGGAACCACCTCCTTCGGCGAAAGACAAGTGACAGATAGGTTTAAGGCAAGTAGCCTTATGATGTTCTTGTGGTGAGAGTTGCGTCTTGAAATACCGCAGAAACAAGGATTGTGGCAGGGCTCTCATACGAGAAAGAAATAAGTCATTTCGAGATTGTTGAGTCTGACAATGATGTTGATACATCTGATGAGGCTTGCGAAGATGAAAATGAAAAATATGTCGGAACCGTTGGATTAACTTAACAAACGATCCTGCTACCATGTCCAGGTGTCATGAGTCGGAAAATTCGGGAGTATTTAGCTATTTAGTTAGTGACTAAACTATTCAGGTCAAAGAGAACCACAATCACACCAGAAGTTTTCGCCAGAAACGAGAGTAACGAGACACGGTTTATAAGTTCCACTGCAAAAGAGTACTGCCAAAGGGTGAAGTGGTAGGTCGTCCATGGCTAAATCGGCATGGAAAAGTAGAATCTTTAGCCACTTCTACAAACTCCTTAGCTTTGGATGCTCACTCGCACTTCACTCACTACATTCAATTAACTCATTTATTTATTGGGTGTTATGGCGTTGTCCGTTGAAGTCTCTGCTGGAGTGGTGAAACTGGGGAGTCACGCCCAATACCTCGCTCTATTCACATCAATAATTTCGATCATTATGACTTGATGCCCCATCAAAAATTTCTGCATAGGCCACTGAGTGGGGCCCCGCAAAAGTGCTTCCAATCGAGCCCCTCACTTGCTAACGCCGGCCCTGGTGGTAGCCCTGGTCACAGACGGCAATGTGCCGTCGCGTACTACACTAACTTGAAATGAAGATTTATTGCCGTGTTATTGTTACGCAGTAAAGACCAAGAGTAGAACAATCCGCCAGCAAGTTTCGCAACCTACCTCTGCTCTGCAGGCAAAGATGGATGGGACCTGAGCGAACTGCCCAGTTGCGCTAAGCGTTTCGGGGGCCTTGCGGTCACGACTTTGCCCCGATGGAGCTCGCGTTCATTTATCCAGCCCTGCCTACATGCCCAGTTGTATACTTCCAGATGTCAAGACTTCCACTTGATCAACGCGTTTTGTGTAGTGGATGTTGTAAAAAAATGTAGGATACTATGTCTAGCGCAGGTAGTCTTCTATTATTTTGTACCGCACAGCTGCAAGATACCTTTGGTGCTTACGACCAAAGTTACACACTCACGCAGCCTGCTGTTCAGACAGCCAGATGGAGTTAATTGAGTAGTTAGAAGAGTCTATTTAGCAATAATTGCTAAGTTGTCCCAAAACAGCGTAGTGCAGTTAGTGGTGTTGGGATCGGAAATCCCGAGTGGCATGTGGGCATAGCTTCGCACCGCGGCAGCAAGTAACAATAGAGATCATGCGTTGCAATCTCTCTTACTATTGTTTCCTCGCGCCACGCATATAAATTTTTGTTCTTTGCGCACATCCCGTTCGTCGTGAATCACACAATCAACGCAACACCACCAGAGAGGTTGCAACAACATCCCCTCCTTTTTACAACGAACCACACCGTTCTTTGTGTGAAGGCTGAACTCGGTACGACCTCCACATCCTGGTCACAGCACCATTTTGTTGCGATCAGAAATCCCGAGCGGGATGTGCGCAAAGCTTCGCACCGCGGCAGCAAGCAACAATAGAGATCTATGGGGCGCCGTTCGTAAAAATATTATATCTGACAGATTTAGCACAAAAACTGCTATCTCTGCGCGCATTTAGCTATCTCTGCGCAGGGATAGCTATATCTGCACACATTTAGCTATATCTGCGCGCATTTAGCTATATCTGCGCAGAGATAGATATCTTTGCGCGCATTTAGCTACAGTATCTCTGCGCAGAGATACCTATTTCTGCACGCATTTAGCTATCTCTGCGCAGAGATAGCTATATCCGCGCAGAGATAGCTAAATGCATGCAAAGATAGCTATATGCTCGCAGATATAGCTAAATATGCATAGAGATAGCAGTTTTTGTGCTAAATCTGTCAGATATAATATTTTTACGAACGGTGCCCCATAGAGATCATGCATCACAATCTCTCTTACTATTGCTTGCTTGCGCCACGCATACATATTTTTGTTCTTCGCGCACATCCCGTTCGTGGTGAATCACACAATCAACGTTACACCACCGGAGAGGTTGCAACAGTGGATTATTACGATATTTTGTTTTGAATGCCATTCGGCCTAAAGATGTAGCATGACGTCGAAAACTTTTTTATATAAATCACCATTAGGGAGGTCCCTGTAAGCAGGGTCCCGACAAGGGGGGGCAATGCCTCAGGGCGGCACTTTTGGTGAAAAGAAAGAATAGCAAACGGTCTTTCACGTATGAACCTAAAAGTAGATTTAGGTTTTAGATTTTGGTTATGGTTGGACCTACCATACGTCCCGGTTTAAACGTCTGTCCTGTCCCGGTTAGCAAAATGTCCCGGAATTTAACTTCAGTGAAATTTTCAAAATTAATTCCAGCCTGATGATGCATTGTTATGAAATAATTCCGTCCGAAAAGGCTTGACTTTGCTTTAATCCGTGGCTTGGTGGGCGAAAGTGCGGGGCGGCACTTTTCAACTCGCCCCAGGGCGGCACTTCCCCATGTCGGGGCCCTTCCTGTAAGCATCTGGGGGGACCCAGAGTTGGGCTGCTACGGCACTGCACATAAGCTATTGGACAACACTTCGAGGGCCAGACATCTTATGTAAAGTGATTTTTCGGGATATGTTATATTCTACCAAATCAACACAGTTTTCGTACATATATCATACTTTCATTATTGGCAAAATGTGTTTTGCGGCTGGGTGAAATGGCTTCGCAGGTCGGATTTTGCCCGCGAGCCGTAGTGTGAAGAACACTGATAGACTATTGAAGAGGAGTGGTGACAGCACACATCACTGTCGGAGTCCAACACCAACGCTGAACGGTTGTGATTTAAGTCCGTCGACAGAGACACAACCTTCTGAACTAGAATACACTTACTTGACGGCCAGCAAGAGGCACCCGTCAACACCATACTCCCACCACAACACCCCCCAAAGCTTTTCACGAGGAACCCAGCCATATACATACTTTACCAGGTCGACAAACCATGTGTATAAGTCTTTTGCATACTCCCAAGATTTCTCGAATATTTGCTGGAGAGTGGAAATTTGTTCTGCAATGCTACGGCCGCGACGAAAACCGCACTGGGTATCATCCAGCTTTGGTTCAATTATTTTCGCGGCATCTTGGGGTACACTCTTCCTGGGAGGCTTAGCAAAGAGATGCCGCGGTAGTTGGTTCATTCACTCCTATCTCCGTTTTTGTGTGTGGGGATCAATTGGCTAATATTTCGGCACCCCTCCAAAACGCCATGCCATTTGATACACACGAGTCAGCCAAACCATCCAGCGTTCCCCTAATTCACTATCAAACTTTTCTCAGTTAGCTTTAGGCTCGGATTTAGCAGTGGCATTAGAGAGCTTACTGATGCACAGTTCTATGGAAGCTTTCACTTGCGCAAAGTTAAAACATCCCGCCTGAGATATCAAAACCTCAGACGTCTCATTAATGTCAGTAAACGTGAAATTTGTTTACTGCCTTACCATATGTTCCAATTGCATTTAACAATATTACCTGGTACATCAGTAATGTGTGAAATAACATCGTTACAAGAAATAGACGACGGTATGGCACATCGGTACTCGTGTTTGAAAAAATTCGCGTGTGATGTGCAACAGGTTGGCCACCCCTGATTTAGACGGAACTAATATCAGTAAAGGAATAACGCATTTAAGCTTGAAGCATCATTGAGCACATTCTTCAGAAAATCACTTTTGTGAAATACACTTGCCTGTAACCTTTGGCTTGCTCAATAGGATTGCCGTGAAGAGTCAAGTTTCTCAGTTGAGGAAGAGAAGACAACTTCTTAATATCTTGAATTTTGTCGATTGCATTTCCATGAAGATATAAAACTCGTAAATTCTTGTATTTGGTTATTATCTGGAAGTTTTTAAATGTATCAGTAATAATTAATGGTAACAACTGGTCTTTCATCATAAAAACTATTTTGACTTACTCCACTTTCTAACTGCTGCGGAACCAATGGTTTCGCGGTCTTACTCCACACGCAGCCCGCAAGAGATTGTCGCCACTGTTAGTTACGTAATTGACAGTTTTCGCTTTTCAGATTAGTATGTAAGCGCAAAAACATTTCTCAAGCCTGCTTGTCACCGCAAGAACGATTTCAAATAATTATGGACTACTGCTATCACATTAATTTTTCTGGTTGCTACATCGTCATCTCAAGGTAACAAATGTATGCTTCATTGGTAAAAGGCAGTTAAACTATTCATGTCATTGAGAGTCCTTTATCGTTATTTGACGATTATGCCAATTATGTTACTTGCCTTTATCGGTTCTACGACAATTCCAAGTCGTAAATTCACAGCCACAAATTCAAAGTAAGCACTTCAAAGCAGACAAACTAAATAACGAAAATTATAGATAAAACGTCATATGACAATGGAATAAAAATATTTACACTGAAGTAATCTACATTACTGGTGAGCAATTCTTCGCACTGAGCGATTGTTCGGACACCATACTGTTGCACTATGCGATGGATCCGTTTAAATGTTTGTATTTCCTCGTTCGGGGTGCAGGACTGTGGCCAGCTATAAGACGTGTTCCATTTGGGCTTCGTCATCTTTTATAAGAGCGCTGATTCAGCGAAAAATGGATCGACGAGTGCTACCAAGAGTTGACTGAAAGCATCAGGCTGGGGGATTCCACTAGAATATTTTGTAATTTGTGTTCTAGTTTGATGAATCATACGTTTCATAGCACGTTCTTCAGGAATTTGCGCAACTGCATTTGATATCAAATTGGCTGTTGCTTCCATAATGATTTGCTTAATTGTTGTGATTGTAACCTACTTGGCTGCTTCTAATTTAATCTTTGCGCAAACATCCGCAACCTGTTTGTGTTGACCATTTGGAGCGTGATTATCTTCTCCTATGAACTTCGTTGCCTTTCCATCACATACCGTGCATGCATTCTAGCCCGACACTTGTTTTCCATCCAATACTCCTCACATTGCCAGAATGTTAAACACACATCAAGCTTACCATCCTTCGCATAATTACAGGAGTAGCTGACATAGCATGCTTTAGTCCAGTGGTGCCCAACCGGTCGATCGCGGTCTACTGGCAGACCGCGGACTGATCCCAAGTCGACCGCTAGGGCTATTGGAAAATACTGTATTGAAACAATTATTTCTACAGTGGCTATCTAATTAATCGTCTATTTGCTTTATTATAATAATTGCATTGTAAAGATTTCCTCTCTGAAGTAACGTGGTCCAGTAACTGGCGTTATGACATTTCTGTAACTCCTAACAATGGAGGTCTCCTGCTGTTACCGGCCATGTGTCCTGATGGCGGGATAAAGTTTTGTGCTGGTTGCTGAGACTAAGAAAAGCTGTTGGTTTAGTATTAGTATTATGCTAAAAATGCTTCAGTGCGCATTTTTTCAGCCATACCCGATTCAGCGAATCCAACTAGCAGAGGTAGGTTGGGAATCCGATAACGAGGGATTCGAGCGGAAAAGAGGTTGGGTGGTTTGCATTACGTCTTGTGCAACCTTTTCTGTACTTGTTTGATGCTAAAACCACTGCCGTGGAACAGATTAGCCTATTCAAGCTAATATGTAGCAAAAATGACGGATTAATTTATTTAATAGTTTTGCCTGTAGGCTAACCGCACCTAGTTAGGGAAACAATCATCAAAATTGAATCGGATGAGCAAACTGGAAGATTATTCGGTAGGTTACAAGATATCACATATTGGGATGAAGGACTATTATCCCAATACTGATAAACTGGTTTTCATTACACCTTGGCATAGTAGAGTGATTCAACCTCTGTGCAAAATATGTGGTCTACTATTGGAAGTGGATGACTTCAGTATAGGCTACACTTTGAACTTTGTATCTCAGTTATGCGGCTATGATTTCCTCAGTTCATAATGGAACACATGGAGTAGCATAAAGTGTGGCATAAAAGTTTGTGGAACAGGTTACAGTTGCAATTTGGTGAATAGCAGTTGCCTACCCACTGTTCATAGATTTCTACTTACAAAGTGCTGTGAAACCTCATATTTGACACTGTTGTATTGTACTGCAGAGAACAGACTGGTTACTGATCGTGACTGAAATCAACAAAGTGGGTTTGCAATGTAAAAACTTAACTCCCATGTCCTGCCCTGTAGAAGCCTGCAATTACGATGCGATGCGGTTTTCATGACCTCATCGCCCAGCAGTTCTCCACGATTTTCTCTGCTGGCTGTTATTTTTCGGATTACACTAAATAAAATCACATCTCGGCGATTCCAACAACACCTACAAAAAGCGCCTTTGTGTAGTGGAATCAGGTTTCACCTTTTCATTTTCACCTATTCCCCAGCTTTCGCAATACCATAGGCCAAACGCACGAAAAAAATCTTTGAGTCCTTGCAGTGTTAAAACGCCCCAATATCGAGTTCTCAAGTGCGTTCACGAAGGTAAGCCAAGGGCGACGAATCGCTCACGCTTCAATCCGATAACAGTGCAGTGTACAGTGGGTAAATGATTTTTGTGTGGTTTTGCACATGTCTGGGTATGTTAACTACTGATAAGCTGTATTTTCGTCAATTTTTTTGGCTATTTGTGGCCAAAAAAAATTATGGCGATGAAGCGCCATAGTGGGCTACTACCTTCAAACAACTGAGCGCTTTTGGGATTTAAATTGTACTCGTCCTCAAATAAATTTATTGCATCCCTGCTGGCAGCTAGCGATCATAGCGTTTACGCCCTCGTGAACGTTAACATGGCTGAGGTGAAACGAGTCAAGACCGACCATTTCCACCCCAAATGGGGTAAGATTACTTTTTGTTTATTCTCATTCAAAACCTGTTTATTTGATCTGCAGTGCAACAGTAGCGGTGGAAAGTAAGGGAATTTGGAGCGGCATTTTAAAACAGTAGAAAAGAGCTACGAAAGGGATTTTCCTGCCAAAACCTTTATGTGCCACAAAAGTGCGGGATTCGAAAGTGCAGCTTCAACACAGCAGTCAGTCTTCACCGAAACACAGGGCAACTTTTCCTTGCTATCGAGTCAGTCACGTCCTTTCTAAACACGGGAAACCATTCAAAGATGGCAATATTGTGAATGAAGCCTTTCTCGAGGCAGCAGATAGCCTTTTTGAACACTTCAAAAATAGAGCACAGATCGTGAAATCCATTAAAAAAGTGGAACTCTCCCGCAATACAAGGCACGCGAAAGAATGGCTATGTATGTGGAGGAGCGTGTGAGTGCCTTTTCCTCCACTTTGACGAGTCGACTGATATGTGGCACAGTTGTGTCTTTTCATCAGCATGGTTTTTGAAGACATGACCGCCAAAGAAGATCTACTCCCTCTCTGCTAGGACATAACAGAGAAAAGGATGTGGGTTTTGTTAAAGAGACAAAGCTGCCTCTCTCCAATTGATGTTGGTGACATTGCCACGAAAGTCAAGTCACTTTTCGACTTGGAAAACTCCATTCTTGGGGACAGGGGCATTACTCCCTGAGAGCCGAATCACTGTGAGGGGCGCCGGAAAGTCCCAACAATATCAAAAGTAGGCTACTTTCTTCAATACAGTGCATTTGCTTCCAAAAGACCTCAGGTTCAAACATGGGCGCGCCAAACTTGATTCTTGCCCCGGGCGCCACCTAACCCCGTTACGCCTCTGCTTGAGTTGAGGATGACATTCTGACATTGCAAAATGACTATAAGATCAAAGCCAGATCAACATGGCGAGCATGTAGTGTTCTGGATAAGTACTGGTGGCGGATAAGTATCCCGATCTCACATGTGCCTTGAACCTGACTGCTCTTTTTGGATCAACTTATTTTTGCGAGTCTGCTTTCTCCCACATGAACATCAAACCCCAAGTACAGATCAACAAATACTGATAACAACCTTGTAGCTTACCTACGCCTTGCAACCAGCTGCTATACTCCTGATTAATAGAAGCTAGCCCTTTCCAGTGCCAAGTGTCCCACTACGGTTCGAGGCAATTGCAGTTTTTCAAACTCAGAGATCCACTTCTTTTTGTCTGGCTTATTTTTCTGTTTGGTTCTCAAACAGATTGTGGTGTGTGCGTGTGTGTGTGTTTGAGAGAGGAACATTTTGTGATGCGACATGTGAGATCTTGTGGTTGTGTGACAACAAGAAAAGTTTTGTGAAGTTAGTTATGCAGGCTGGATAAGATGTGTATAGGTTTGTGATGTTGACACTGGACTGGTAGACCTCGGGATGTTGACTGCTTGAAAAGTAGACCTTGGGACAGAAAAGGTTGGGCACCACTGCTTTAGTCTTTTCCTTTTCCGTGTTTGTAAAATCAACATTATTCATACTTTATTCAAAGTTTGAGATTTTTAGATTATGCTTATGTTACATTTTAGCTTTCCTATGAAATCACAGACAATTGATTAGCAGACTAAGTAGCAGAAGACAAGATCGATTTGCGAAAAGAACGTTTTTCATCTATTGTTTTCTTAGTGCGACGCTACGATTAAAATTGTCGACTTATAATTTGCGACTCTGCATTGTCGGGATACCCCTTTATCTTGTGCAGCAAATAGGGCGTCTTTTGGAAGGTATCGTTTAAGTTTTCACCGGTAAAAAGTGTCCACAAATGCTTAGCATTCCAAGAAACAAACGAAGAACGCTACAACGCTAAATATATAGCAGAACACTTCCACCAAGGCTTCTCAAACTGCCTTAGCGAGCATCGGAATGTTACCACGAATTCGCCTGTAACGGAGCAGCGACTCATCCGTATATTATTTTTTATATATTATTTATCTCCGAGTATATACAGAAAACGATTTATTTCAAGAGCGCCGTTTTAAGATCAGCTCATCCACCATAAGCATGTCGTGTAACAAAAAAACGTGAAGACTTCTTTTGGAATGTGGGTGTTAAAGATTGGTTTATATTCGTTGCTTCCCTCACACAAAGTAGGAACGTAAGTGGTTGGATAGTTTACACCAGGGGTGCCCAAAGTGCGGCCGGCAGGCCGAATACGGCCCGTGTGAAGAATTTCTGCGCCCCCCTACTGGGTTTATAATTGACTTGCTATATTGCTTATGATGAAGACAACTTAGCACTTATTTCCCAGATTTTTGAATTTTTGTTGTGCAACTAACCCAAAGGTAGCGGGCTTCCAAACCTCCTTGCCCTATATACGGGCCTCTTTTAGCCTACAAGACCAACAAGTCAAAATTCGCCGCTTCAAATACTTTACCGCTAACGTCGAAAAATGTAGCCATTGTTGATATTCATAACGCGTGAATAACGCAAAGAAGCCTACGTGCTTGGCTTGTATAGTTTGTAATAATCATTTATTGTTTTGTAAAGCAAAGTGAATTTCACGTACCAGTATGGCCGGTAGGCGACGCCATTTGTATTGTTAAATTTAGTGGTAGTGCTTTTACGGCATTCCTGCTTCAAACGAAGTCAGATTAACACTAGTGGAACACAGGTTATGCAGCTTGCAGTTTACGTATTTCCAAACGTTTCGGGGAACCAAAGGAGTAGGAAAAGGCGTATATCTTAAAGCTTAAGCCGAAATTTACGGGCAAAAGTTACGATGTACTGCGGCCCGCCAAGACTTACAAATAGCGAAATGCGGCCTATCCCTAGAAAACTTTGGGCACCCCTGGTTTACACAGATATGAGTTATACTTTTTTGTCCAACTTTCTGTTTCACAATTACCACCCCAACTTTGCCTAAACTTTATCCATTTTTTGATAGTGAATAGGTTCGATTGACTGAAAACAGGTTCTCACTAGCCGCCACATTTTCGATCAATCATGCCCAAACTCCACAAGGATCCAGCAAATTTTTATCCAAGTTCTACCTAATTTCACTCGACTTACTAAAATTCCAGTGTCACTATTTTCAGGTACAGGAGGGTCTCATACAGCTGAAGGACAGAACGTTAGATTGCATTTCGAGAGTCTCTTTGTGAACATTCTTGAAACTTTGTGGAACAGTTTGTCCAGAAAGTGCAGAGGCTAACCAACCAATGCCCCGCAGGCTACGTCTGTGCAACCTGTATCATCTTTCTTGGAGTTCACACACTAATTCAAACCCGCACCTTACAAATCTTTTCAAATTTCTGAAGCAACCATCTCTAAGCCAGGACAAAGTTCCATAAAGACGTGCTCACGTGCACAGGTATTCGATTCCGTACACATTTTACAAAATAAGTTGAGCCATATTTTCCACTTCGTAATTACGAGTTATTTACAAGAAGTGCGATTGTGTTAATTGCCCAAATAGGTCCTTCATTGTATCCATTGTTATCCGGAAAACGCATTATTTTTGAGGACTTGCTGGTGAACAGTAGTTTTCCAAAGCGTCGAAAATCATTAACTTACATCATCAATATCATGAAGTTCATTAAATGACATGTCCAGCCATCCAAGATCCATAGGATTCTCCAAAATGTGTTCCAAAGTTGTGTCGAAGTCGCTTAGATCATGAAGCGAATTGTTATTCAACCGCAAGGCGCTGCAAAGAAACTTTCCGGATTTGGGCGAGCGACTTAAGTTTTGTTGGCAGTTCTTCGCTTCATCTATCAAATCTAAAAACAGAATTTGAAATGCAACTGTCAAATGATGTAATTAAATTTTCGCAACATAAGACCAATTCATATCCACTTCTAGTTGGAGAGAAACCTAAGGCAAGTAGGGCAGCCGGCACCAGTGGTAATGACCGTGGTTCACTCAATTTGCTTTCTAGGTTGATCATTGTTGCTCGTCAGAGACGCTCACCAAGCCATTGTCCCTGATGCTCCAGCCTCGAGAGTCAAAGATGAACCGACTTGAATTCTTGAAGTTCAGTTCTTAACTTAGAAGCCTTGACGACAGTCAAGCGCTGGACCGCTAATTTCATTTAGGTTGCACGAATTATAGGCGGAATCCTACAGCAATAACCTAAGCAATAGTATTGGTTTTATCCGTTCATAGTAGCAGTGATGTGAGAGAGACGTGTCTTGAATCCAAGTAATTTAAAACATCTTTTTATTCTAGTCATCAATTCCTCAAGTCAAATGTATAGCCAGCTCGCGCCGATTCTTCAGTCAGGTGAAATTACACTTCGTTAGTTAAAACAGCCATGGTGGTAAATTTCAAAGAAACGCTTGAAAGGGGTTTCAAAGTTTTTTTGCATGATCTTTTTTGAATGAATGGATTGAATTCACAAAATAAAAATAATAAACATAACTTGAGTCAGTTGTTCTAGTTAGCAGTTATCCTGTTGGCAGTGGCGTAACTAGAAACTTCAGCCAGTGGGGAAAACTTAACTGAAGGGGCTCATTAGCCACCATAGTGGGACCCACTTGCCAACGCTCAGAAAAAAGTTGAGATAATGAAAGTGCATCTGGATGTGATTTCTCTACTAAAACCCAATATCAACAAAAAACACTCCAAAACCTTCTGACGAACACAAAAAAAACAACCTACTGAAAACCAAAAGAATACTGAATACCGACGTATAAGCTAAGTGGGGTCCAGTTTTTACATTTAGCTTGCCAGGGGGTGCAGTTCACATACCTGCCCCTGTCAGTCTTGGCAATTGTCCGGTTGGCGGTTATCCTAGTTGGCAGTTATCCAGTTGGCAATTGTCCTGATACCGTTATATTCTACCAAATCAACAAATGTTTCGTAACAATTTTATTTCTTCATAACTGAAAAAATGTCTTTGCAGGCCAGATGAAATGGCTTCGTGAGCTGGATTGGGTCCACAGGCCATAGCTTGGAGACCCTGGTTTAGACAATAATGTAACACTTGAGTAACCGATGCAACAGTAACACATTGCAGTAGCATACTGCGTCACTGAAACCAAGGGCATAATGAGGGTGCACAATGCCCCAGGCACGAAATCATTGAGGGGTGCCGAAAAGACCCAACAGTGTCGCAAGTACTTTTTTTGATGCAGTACATTTGCTCCTGAAACACCTGAGGCTCAAACATGAGGGTACCAGATTTGTTTCTTGCCCCTGTGGATTTGCGAAACAGGGTTGCAGATTCGGAGTCACAAAGAGTCAAGAGGTTTTTGGGTGGAGTCGGAGTAGGATTTTTTTATCCGACTTCGGAAATCCAATTGAATTATTTTTTAAAATGCACTCCTAAGTTAGGAATCCTAACTCGTGCCTGCTGAAATTTCAGAATTTCTTTTGAAACTCTTATTGAAACAGAGAATTCTTCTCTGTGCACCATGATTCCATTGATTGGTAGTTACTGCAAAAATTGTTGACACTTAACTTCATTCACTTTATGTATATCTAATCTAAAAGTTCGACTGGTGTATCAGATAGAATGTAAAACGGACACTGCCAACGTTTCCTTGACTATACACAACCAACTTCATCAGGGCAAAATCAAGAGTGGCACACCATGTGCCAACCAAGCGTTGCCTCCACAGGTGAGACCAGCCAGATTTTGAAATTGATGTTGATTTCAAATCCAACCAGCTTTTCACAAAAGTCACCAAGGCATTGGTGAGGCATTATACTTGGGGCAGCATTTCAAACCGAAATGTGTTAACCTTAACACAAAGTAATAGCATACCACTGCTAGTCATCAAGCACTTGAATGATAAATCCAAAGGTGGTCCAAGCAGATTGACTGGACAGCTTGATGCTGCATTGTCAGAGTTTTCAACAGTTCCAAATACATGTGTGACAGCCATCACAACAATAAATTAACAAAGACACTTTAGCCATACACTGCAACCTACTTCCTAATATGCTTCTTTTCCTATTCCTGTATAAATATCAACACAGGTATTTGCTCAGTAGGAAAAAAGTCTCTAACTAGGACCTAACTTATTGTCAGGGAAAATGGCAGAGGAGCTACTGCGCTGGAGTTAAGATGAAGCTACAAACAAAAAACAATGTTAAGGCACAGTTAGAGTCAGTAAAACTAAACTGACTCCAAAATGTTACAGTTCATTGAAAGAGACATTTGAAAGAAACATGGAGGTACCATGGTCTGTAATATTCATCTTTAATTTTTCTGGTAATGATTTTCATTAGCAGACTACCAGGTATTTCATTCAAAACAAACACTGCCTGTATGCAGGACTGCTGTTGCCAAAAGTGTTAATTTGTTTAGCTCAAATTCAAGGCTTAATTCCCATGGATTTTACTCAACAAAAACAAAGAGCAGTTACACATCAGAAAAACGAGAAGATGCTTAAGAATGGGGTGGGGTGAGAATAACTTGCACATCAGTAGCTGTTTTTTTTTGTCATAGACTGAAGTTATTTCGGTCATAATGTTTTAAAATACAGGCTAAAAACACTGTTGTGGTGAGTTTTAATACATCTGTGAGACAAATGGCCAAAATGTTTTAGTGACCAAAATGTCTCAGCAGAAAATGACTGAAATGTTTCAGCGAAAAGAAAAACCAGCCCAGTAGCACCTCAAATTCATAGGTGCAGAGTATGGGAGTGCGGGCATCCACCCAACTCCCACTAATTTTTATTTTTTGATTGAGCAGTTCTTTGTTAACAAGTACTAAGACAATTGTTCTGAAATTTATTGAGTCTTTTTCAGATAAATATGGAATAAAAGACTTAAAAATCACAGGTTTTGATGTCACATTTTGTGATGTCATGGATTTTGCACTCCTGTAGAAATTTCAAACTCAGCGCCTATGCTGAAATTATGCTAGTAACTACAACAATCTCTTATCATCCTATAGAAATTTTACAACAGGATTCTCAAACATGTGGCCTCCAAGCCCTGTGTGTTCTGTGAGAATATTTTGTGCAGCCTGCAATGCTTTTTGAAATTTTCAATTAATTAGTAAGTATTTAGTTATATTTTCTGCTGTTTAAAGTGCCTAACGAGTAAGTCAACAAGTACTGTGATGGATAAAATTACAGTTGTGAAGTGTTGTTCTTTTTATTTCATATTTTTTTGACTTTTTTAAGCAATGTAACAAAAATCATTGTCATGCAATCCTTCAGTCACTTTAAGATTCCTTATTTGGCCGTTAGAACAATGAGTTTGAGACCACTGTTTCACAAAATACATACAATAGAACTTTGGAAAAAGCACCAGGCATTTGAAGTGAATGAATGATGAATTTCTTCTATTTATTATCGAATGTTATCAAATGTGCTCAATTCTCATGCTGAGCATTATATCTGCGCTCCACCATGTCCCACTCTCTGTGGATAGAATTTGGTTGTTACTAGTGACATTTGAGACTGAAGTAGACCAAAAGCTACTGCAAACAAGGTGTGTGGTGATTCAACTCGCAATGAACAGGTCAAGACGAGTGTCTGTCATATTAACTTTGATGGCAGTTCTGCTAACTTAACGTTGTTCAGTTCTTGAAAGATTCTTCTTTTTTCGAAAAGTTTTTGGCAAAAATTGTAAATGTCATCCAGTACACTCACTCCTGTTTATCAATGAATTGGGTGACTATATGCTTCTATTGCATCAATCAACCATGCACATTACAAAGCATTAGTTCCAGTCCGTACGTACTTGTCCATATAGTTGGGCCATTGGCTGCAACAACAGTATATATTGCGTTTGATAAATGTTCTACAACTGTGACGTGGTAGTTGAAATATCTTTGTACCTTACATTTCTAATTCATGAAAACAGTTTGCATTCCAAGTCCATGCATAGTGAAACTTAATGAGTAAGTGCTGTAACAGAGGTTCCCAACCTGGGGTACATGTCCCGCTTGGGGTATATTTGCCTACGTGAAAGGGCACATTTATTGTACATTTGCAACAAATTAACTTTAAGACATAAAAACGGGGTCTACCTTTGCACTTTGAAAATTATAAAATTTCTATAAAAAACTCAGTAATGGTTACATGGTCAGAGAAAGATCTGTTCTATAAGCTTTGGCTTTTGGAGAATTTAGGGCAGGTGAATGGGTTGCTCTCTTATGAAGTCTGCTTTTTTCGTGTGTTGCTTCATAAACGGATAGTTGATCATGTGCCCAGACGTTACCTTTATGCAAGAATGCTTCTGAGATTGTGGTTACCAAAAGTGAGATAAGCAATCAGTTAATGTTAAAAGTTTTCTCCAAACCAGTTGTTTTTCAAACGAAAGTGTCATTCAACAAGAGCGAAGTAATTGCATTGCAAGTTCAATTTACTTGTCAGTTTGGTTCAGTTGACATAACTTTGCACTTGCACTTTCCGCTCCATTGTAGAGCTTCCTTTATAACTTTCACCTTGATTACAAGTGGTAGCAGTACGCTGTCTGATGTCTACAACAACAGCATGCTATTAGTCATAAACATGACTGTAGCTGGGAGACGCATCAGCTATGCCCACTCCCTATAAAAGAAACTGTTGTGTTATCACAGGGTTCCCAGCATTTCTCTGCCCATTTTCTCCAATATTTCGACAGATAAGCATGCATCCCTCAAATTTGTTGCGGCAAAAAAGCTGAGTAACATAACATAAGTCCACTGAATTTTCAATAGAACTTCTATACTTTAGAATTTCTATAACTTCTGTATTTGCAAAAAATATTTAAAAAATATATATTTTCCCATGTATTCCTAACTTAAAATGTACCCCTTCAGATAGGCAAATGTACCCCAGGCTGGGAACCCCTGTGATATCATGTAGCCAATATACAGTCAACTCCAATAATTTGCCATATTTTTGATATCATATACAAGGTTTTTTTTTAAGGAAAATGTTAGGTACCTCTTATGGACCTGCAGGGACCCAATTTCTCTGATTCTAGGGACCCGATTTTAAATTTTAGGGACCCAAATCGGGTCCCTAAAACACCTTGAAAAAACCTGTCATATAGTTTTTTGTGAAAATATCTTCATCAAAAAGGTCATAGCACGATGACATAATAACACCACTGCTCAGTGGGGCCCCGCACCTAGATCCTGCATTGGACCCCACACCTGCTAGGGCAGGACCTGGGTATGGTGAGAGAAACTGACGAAGACAAAAACGTCTTGCAACTAGAGTTCACGCATCTGAGTGGACCAGCACATTCATTCCATTAGCCACAGCAAGGTGATACATGCTGGGTTCTACTACAACATATTTTGTGTTTAATAGATATACCAACATTGGCAACAGTTCAAGGGCAATATCATCTATCCAATAAGACAAAAGAAAAAATCACAATCAGCATAGACAAAATGTGAGAACAGCACGCAGTAATATATTTGCCATGACTTCAACTGAAAAATATGTATTCTAGCTAGAGCAGTGGTTTTCAACATGGGGATTGCAATCCTTGAGGGGTTGTGAACCTTTTTTAGAGATGTCTTGAATAGATATTTTATGTACATAGCTGTAAATTACATTTGCTTCATTCAAGCTTAAGATGATGGCTGGATTTTTTTGCTGAGACATTGTAGTCATTTCTCCCATAATAGCATTAAAACTCACTGCAACAGTAATCACTAGACTACATTTTTGGACATTATGACTGAATTGACTTAGATTTTTATTTTGTCTATGTCGAAAAAAGCCTAGGATGGAGAACGTTGGGTTGTAATGAGTTGCGGTACAAAAAAGCTTGAAAACCACTGACCATGACAGTGCTAATTTTGTAATGCAGCTTGATTTTATACTCGCTGCATTTGTGGTCTTTTTAACTGTTTATAGCAGGACTCAGCAACCTTTCCTTAGTCTTGGGCCAAAAGTAATTTTACAAGGTAGGTAGGTCGTACTAATTTTCCACCAACAATTTCATCCCCTTTGCTTTTTATGATGTTGTTAAACTTAGGAATTTATAGAATTTTAATCAGATTTACTGTGATATTCACAGTTCATAAGGAAAACCCAAAATACGACATACAGTACATTTACAGCAAAGCACCATACCTCAAGTAGTTCTTCATAAGTATGCACTACAACAAATCGCAAGGAGGGCAGACTCATAAAATATAATACCACTAGGCGTGCCATACAGTTACTACAATTTGTAAAGGTGATGCAGGCTGGATGATTTTGCTTTGTGGGCTGTAGGTTGCCGATCCCTGGTTTAGAGTATAGTTGTTCTAACTAATTCCATCTCCCATTACAAACATATAGTTTTCACTGCTTAAATGTATGAATTTTTAAAACAGCATTTGTATACCTCAAACTGGATATAGAAAGCTACATTCAAATTCCATGCAAACACTTCAACCTCATTTATTCAAAATAAACAAAAAACATGAAGATATGTTGTGAATAAATCTCTTCAATAAAACCTTTCAGATGATGTAGGCCAGGGTTTTTTTAAAGTGTTTCGGGGACATAATTCGGGTGAAAATCAGGTCTCTAGAATCAGAGAAAATTATCAAGGGAAATATCTATGCAATTTAGTCAGAAATTTTTCAGGTCCTTACAGGCCCATACCGGGTACCTAAAGTTTTCCTTAAAAATAATATCAATAGCACCTGTATACATCAAGTTATTAGCATTCAAAATTTTGGTCATGCATGATTGATTTTGAGTACCACCCTTTTCCTTTACTCCTAAACTGGGATAACTATATGGATTTTTGCAATTATTCTTCATATGTGGGGAAAAGATACATGAGACAACCTAATTTCAAATTTTCATAACATTTTAACAAGTACAATGAGAATAATTTGGTTTTGAAAATAGGTGATGATTTTCAGAGCATTTGTTTTGCATTGTTGACCACAAAAGTGCTTAATTTAATATAGTCCATAACTTCATGAAACCCTAACCAATTTGCTAAAAATTTAGTTTGTTGAAATCAAGATGAAAAGTTGTTTTTGATTATTATGTTTGAGCAAAATCTGAGATATTGAGTGACAAGATCTAATTTTTTTGCATCAGTTGACATGGACCGTGGGCGAACACTTACATTTCTGAGTATGTAATGCAGAATTTGTATTCCTTTAGGCAACACATATCAAGCGCTTCATACTAGTCAGTGTGTATTTGCTCTACAATGGGCAAGCACACATTCCATTGGCATGTAATAAGCACAAATTAAAGTGTTTTTACTACAGGTGAGCACCTAGCGAATGTGCCTCTGACCTTTTTTGCTGCACAGTATAGCCATTTCACCTGTCTCTGGATATCACCTTTCAGTGAGGCATTTAGCATATAGCAGGAGTAGCTAAACACCTGCTCTCTATGTATGAGCTGCATATCGTAAAACCCAAGTTAGAAAGAGCCACAACATTAAAATATAAAAACACAAATATATTTGCAATCTAGGCTTCTGTGACTTCATAATTCCTCTTCGGAACAACTTCCTTTGCAGCTAATGTCTGTGCCGTACAGTATTGCTTTTTATTACTGTACCGCACACGAGCTGCTACAGTACCATTTTACAATGTTTTTACACGTTTAATAAATACTACGGCCAAAGCAAACGATACAACTGACATCTTGCAAACGTTTCGATAACAACTGTTATCATCTTCTGTGCATAGCAATAGAACTGCAGTGATCTTGCTGCAGGTTCTTATTGGTTATTCAGGAGAAAAGCGCTGTAAAAAAGGAAAA
>Ga0210059_1000152_pt1 | contig 68375 bp, 34 predicted proteins | sample Ectturendosymbi2_FD_188042 | JGI IMG/M metagenome (GOLD analysis project Ga0210059, IMG submission 188042) | Ecteinascidia turbinata endosymbiont from Florida, USA - Sample 2 (SPAdes) (version 2) | ecosystem: Host-associated > Tunicates > Ascidians > Unclassified | place: Key West, Florida... | reverse complement strand
ACGGCCGTACGGAGGGAACTCCACGCTGTGCTTTACCAACACCAACTGGAAGCGGCGGAAACCGTGTGAAAAAAAGCATGACGTAATTATCTGCCGGTGAACGCCGGCTGGCAGACTAGGCACGTCAAGGTTCCAAAGAAACCCATTAGACAGTTGTTGAAGGTACGGTAAACTTTTGCTCTGGCGTTCCTCACACAAAACCGTGTGCCGTGCCAATGAAACGAGGCATTCAACGCAAAAACGAAGTTAGATTTGCACTTTTTCCGCTTGCATGAATGCCGACGTTGTACTCAGTTAACTCGTTTCGAGAACTTACAAAGTCGACTTTTCCAGATTGAGAGAAGAGCACAGAGAAAGGCAGGAAAGGCCAGTCATTTTTTGTTTAGCCAACTGCGGTTCAGCACAAAAACCGGTAGAAACACAAAGCCTCCCTTAGGAAGTGGATAAATGCGTTGCTGTGCCACAGGTTAAATTATTATTTTCATTTTGCAATGGCAAGCTGTTGCATTTGATTAAGCTTAATGAAAACGTTGCGGATTGGCAGGGTTGGGCAACGAGGTCAGGACTTCATGTCTGCATTTAGTTGACTACAAGCAACGAGGTAAAATAGTGATGGGTGACTTCACACGTATAAATAGATAGTGAAGTCACTAGTGAGAGTTTACTTCATCCTCCGTTCTCACAATAGTGAGTGTAATGTTAACTTGAGTTATGCGCAGCCGTTGCGTGACTTTCGCAGTGAACACCGATTGGCTTCAAGCCAACTTTTCGAGAGTGTCACACGAAAAAAACTCGCTTGCGGTGGTCTTCGTGCTGTCGCTGCTGTTTCGATCTTCTGCGTGGGCAACTACTGCGAGGTGCATTAACAACTGAATATGATTTTACTTGTCAGAATACGACAGGAAATGTATCAGACTACCGTTGTTTAATAGGCAACGGGTACTATTCCACAACAAAAAAATGCTCCGTCTAGCTTTTTATACTTTTATTGTTTAAGCTTAATTTTTTTCTTTCAAGTCTTAGCGAAAATGAGGCATTATAAGGGATTAAACGGAAACCTAGATTTCAAGTGAAGCAAAATGTTTGTTAGGTTCTTTTATGAAAAAGATGGATAACCATTGGGTAAAAAGCTGTATTCCCATGTTTTACGCTGAGCAAGTTTGCTTAAGCTATGCTATTTTTGTAAAATCAAGAAAACGCATTGATACTGTTTCAGTTTCTCGTGTTTCCGCAAAAATTTATCATATTTCATGCTTAGCAATTGGTCCTGAAAGCAAACTCTTAAACACGTATGGGTTTGCGACAACTAAAAAACGCCGAGCTTTAATTTCAATCGTGATGTAAATACACGCGCACACAGCTTAGTCTGGGCGTAAGGTAACTGGTGCTTGCATTCAAAACACTTTGATTCACACTGACCGCTATTTGAGACCTCTTTTGCAACACCATCTTGTGAAAAAGCGCCTGTCCTCTCGCGCTGCCAGTGTTCTTGACACCAAACGCTTCTGCGACGTAGAAGCAAGGCAGTGCTGCAACAGAACAAGTGCGATAGGACGACAGTTTTAGTTAAATCACACTTGTTAGCAAATTGAAGTATTGCTGCCGGTATCTGCGAAAACGTTTTATCGAATCTGTTCATTTGTTTGGAAACAGAGTTTCATTGGCAAACCTTTTCGCAAACTGATTGCCAAGAAATACATTCTGCGGTGGATTGGGGAAGTTGAGCAACTTCCCTATCGGCAGAGATATTCGTTCGCGTGGTCAGTGGAATGGTTCGATGACTTGTAATTCTAGAATTTGCGTTTTGGCATGTTTTAGGTTGGTCTCCGTGAATGGAACTGTGCAGAATCGCTAAAGCGTCTTCGGACTCAATTCAGTTTGTGGACTTGGGTTTGAAAATTACTGCCATCCACGGTCAAGCAGTCATTAGTTACCAAAGGCACAGCCAGTGGGGGTATAAGGGCGAAGGCCCTCCCTTAGCAACTTATCCAATAATAACTTATTTTCATTTTATGCACTCGGTGAGTTTTTTCTTCCAACGTTTTAGTTCTGGGTTGGGTGGATTGCAGAAAGTTCGGCGGCAGTGCTGGACTAGCAGGCGTAGCGACTCATTGGTTAGTTATGAATTACATCGGGGTTTGCGAAATACTCAAGCAGCTTTCTTCATTCCTGCGTAGTCGTACCCGTATCAATGACACCAGCTCGGTACACCGTGTTTTAAGGGCACCGAAACAAACTGAAGCTCGTGCGCGCTTTTGTGGAGCTAAAGATATGCAGTGCCGAGTATGAATGACCGCCAGCCATTGGCGTAACTAATTTCTTGTTCTCCTAAAGTTTTTATTGATCACTATCAGAATAGCATGTCTCCACGGATAAAAGAGCAGCAACGAGCAACCGGTCGCAATAATATTTCGGCGAATCGCCCAGGCATGCATAAAATAATGACACTGTAAACTTTGTGTAGCGTTCTCTGCGCGAACGTGACCAGAAACTTTATTGTGAAATACCTGGACTGCACAAACGTACGCACGTTTTTCCGGTAGTGCATATCAGCCTCCAAATGCGACGTTTCGAAATACGATCGGATAACTAGTTCTAATGTTTAGCCTGTTGCTAAATCCATGAAGAGACATTTTGCGAATGGTGCGTTGCTTTCGTAACTGACCTTGTCAGTCGCAGCAACAAGGGCTTCGGTCTGTTGTTGAATCACCGCACAAAAAATGAAAAAAAGCGAAAGAAGATTATAATCCTCATCAAAAACGTCAATACCACCGGCTTTGCGCAGAAGAATATGGTGCATTTCTTAGACTCAGCAAAAATGAAGGAAAAGTGGACGTGAGTAATATGCTTACTGAAGCAGAAAAAATCATAGATCAAAAAAAGTTCGATTTAGGCGCATAGTCAAGGCCGTCAAGTTTTACGGCCGTCAGGATTTGCCTCTGCGTGGTTATAGAGATTACAGTTACTTTGGCACTGACGAAACCGATCACAGTGACGGGTTTTAGAACTGCATCGACACTGCTCTTTGCTGCTGATGATGAAGCTACAATTAACTCAAGTATGCTCCACACAGTACTTGTACATCAGCTGGCATACGCAAAACAAGATTATTAGCTTGTTTGCCTAGCAAATTCAAAATCAAATTGGAAGTGATGTGGCAAACGTGAAGTACTTCTATTTATTAGCGGACGAGAGATCTGACAATGATCACGTTGGTGTTGAACAGCTCAGCATATCTCTTCATTTTGTCAAAAATAACTAGATTCATGAAGCATTTTTATGTTTCGTGCCACTTACTTCCACCACTGGGGAAGAGTTAGCGTATTGCGTTTTAACAAATTTGTCGCAACTTCGACTAGACTTACACTTTTTACGGGGATAAGAATGCAATGGAACAAACAACGTGAGTGGTGCCTGTAGGGAAGTGCGCAAGAGTGCGCATGCTGCATCCCTTAACAATAGATGGCCACTGCTGGAGCTATGTGCTTAATTTTGTGATCTCTAGCGCATCGCAACTACCTTCGATTCGAAATGCGGTTAGTATTGTTGCAAGCTCTTGTTTTTATTTCGCTGTCTGCGCAACGTTCATCCATTCTGCGAAAGTTTGTCCAAGCAGTAGCACCGACATCTAGTCCAAAAAGTAAACTTACACCACTGTGCGAAATTCACTGGGTAGAAGGGCACGATTATGTTATCACCCTTTGCTTTTACACGTTCAGTCCGCTTTATTAAAATCCTGACCGCTTCAACGTTAGTTTCCACACGCTCACACCAAAAACGGAGGCCATGGGCTGCTCATCGTTACAATATATTACTTATCTAAACACACCTTACATATCATTATCTATACATGCTCCGAAAAGCCTTTACTGAGCTGTGAGAAAACATGAGAATCACCATACACTGCAATCACCGTGCTCCAAAGACTTATCAGCTTCAAATACAGCAAATGTAGATTTATAAATAACACTAAAAAGTTAGCTCGGAGAAATTAACTTCAACAATCATCAACCTTTCCCATATAGCAATACGATGAAAGACTTTACTTATTAAGTTGTCAAACCAGCAAAAAACTTCGGAGATTCTACAAAGGAACTAGTTGCTTCTTGTTTCAGAGACAAATTTTGCTGAAGACGTTTCAAAAGCTTTTTGGGAAAAGTCTGTGTTCTATCAACTTTTTTTGTTGTTTAAGCACTTTCGAAACTGCACTTTTTTGTACATTGCGTCAACATTTAGTTAGCTTAAGTTGCGTAAGCGTAATTGAACTTCATAATTTGCTTGTTCATTAGTCTCATGCATTTTGTCAAAGATTTTTATTTTCAGATCTAACTACTCGAAAACCGCTTATTTCCGTGTTGGTGCTTCGTTCGAACAAAAGTGAGTTGCACCTGCTGTTCATGATGTGTTGAAAGTAAACGCTATTTGTGTCTTGTCAGAGTTTTGAAAAGTGATATGGGGCTGATAGCAGAATATTTTTTTCCGACACCTAGAAACAAAGCGAACGTCAAGCAATACTTTATTAATCAACATTAATATTACTGTGAACACAGTAAGAAGGGAATACCCTTTACACTGATGTTGCAAACTTAGGCAATGACAACATCATCTTGGCTAAGCCTTCTCCTTGATGACGGTTTTGTGCAGATCGCGGCTTATGTTGCGGTTTCGATCCTCCCATGAGTCCTTCGTGGACGCCCCGACGCTATTAGGCGCGAAGTTGTGTTGGCGGCAGGAGTCACGGTCGCCGACTTCCGTAAGACTGGACGTCTAGACCAAAAAGTGACGACCCTGCAAAAGTCACCCGAAGCTCGAATAGTGCACAAAAGCCCAGCAGCGGTGATTATGTTCTCAGCTTACTTCTTTCCACCACTCCACCGCCTGGAGGTTTTGAACATGAAACGCGACGCCAAAAAGTTGTACTGTGAGCGGCATGCGTTGGCATTGGGCGCAATCAAAGTCATAGCAAGGCGTGTTTGCAAACAAAAACTTTCTTTCACAACAAAGTGGACAACGGCCGGCATGAGCGGAAAGCGCCATTTCAAAACAAGCTGATAATTGCACGAGGAACATGTTCTTGTGCCTGAGTGCTCGAGGAAGCGCGTTCTGCCGCGGCTTCCACTAACACGCTTTCGCCGAGTCTGAAGCGCGGCATTGCTTTGTAACATTTGGAGATAAACGGTAACATTTGGAGATCCACTGGAAATCAAACGATGCAGAATTTGCCAGATTAAGGCATGTCGTTAGAAGCTCAAATGTTACCAGATACGAGTTTCGGGAGAATGCTTTGTTCGAAAATTGCATTTTTTAATCTGTGCAGATCTTTGCTTTGTTCCAAAATTACACTTTAATCAATCATACAGATAGAAAACAAGAATGTAGGATCTACAAGGAAAGAATTTGGTGCCGGGTGCATTCATTTCAAAACAACAAAGTTATGCATACAAATACAATCTTTTTCTGAAGCAACCCATTTTCTGCTGGAAATTATATTAACAATCTGAATTAGGAAAAATTCAATATACTGCATAAGTCATAAAAATTAGTTTCCTCTTGTATGTACATACGTATTATGTTTTGTTTCTGTTTGACACGCAGATCAACTTTATGTTGAAGGGTTTGCCTCTACTTACGCGTTTGCGAATGATACGGAAAGCTTTGAATTGGTAAAGTTAGAAAGAAAAAGGACGGCAGAAATTCACAGATAAACTTTATCAGTTGCTGGATAATTCCTCTGCACGATAAGGTTTCTGTTTCCAAACTTATCGAATTGTTGATGTAAGACGTTTTTGCTCGGACTTTAATTCAAAGCCTAAGCTCGCCATGCTATCATTAAAAAAATGTTTTCGGAGCGAAACGTGAACAGTGTGCAACAAGCCACCGTCTTTTGTTCGCTGTCAGGAATTTCTTGTTTGAAAAAACGCAGACCCTTGATGCTGTGAGTGGCGACAGATGAAAAACTTACACTCTCATCAATATCTTTCTGATAGTTTCAAGCAGTCAACTCACCAGACTGTCTTCAATTCTTTGCCACAAGGGCTTAAGAAATTCCTAGTTATCAAAACTATGCCGCTTGTACAGTAGACCATCAGGCAAACAATAAATTTACCCTGAGCAAGGCGCCTAAGCTTGGGAAACTTTAGAGCAGAAACGTTTTCGCTGTAAAGTGCAAGGCACATCGACCAAGCAGAAAACTCAAAGGCTTATATGTAAAGTTCAGTTGCTTGTTGTACCGTTTGAGATCAAATAAAATATTTCAGTCTTGTGCCAAAACCCCAGGGAGATAGATATTCTTGAGATGGTGAGCTTTAAGAGGACATTATGCAATTTGCGCAATTTCTTTTTGTTTTGGATCGCATTACGACTGGGGGTTTCATTAAGGCCTTTATTTTGAAAAAGCATGTGCATTTGCCACGCAATCCAGAAGGATTTCTGATTACAGTAGTGTTGTCTGATTTCCACGGTTTAACCATGTTGTCTTGGATATTACAGTTGAAAATTTGCACCGATCAAGTTGACGAAGCACCTTCTATAATATCTCAATTCTCTGCTGTCGGCCTTTACTTCAACCACAAAACAAATTTCGAATTTGAAATAATTTTTTGTGATGCAATCAGTGACATTGTCACACTTACAGTTGCAAGTGCAAAAGCAGACGTTGAGCGGGACATTCTGCACGATGTGAGCAAGTTGCACGATCAGGCTCAGGGCTACTGTTTGCATTCAAGATGTTAGAATCGTGTTTGTGCAGCGATGCAACTGTAGGCTTTTCATTGTTTGAACTTATTTTGACAACAGTTGCAGCGTCCAAGCCAAACCAGCGTATCAATGCGAGATGTTCGACTTTTTACAAGTGGTAAAACAGCTTGAATTCATTCACTTCATCCATACCTGTAATGTAGGCACACTAACAATTTCGTGTAGATAATGGCTTCGTAGGTTTGTTCTTCTGCACCTTGCTACACCAGTTGACCCATTACTGCAACGCCTTGAAGTTGAGACGTCACCAAGTTAATCCAAATCGAATAGATATAAGCGTTGTGTCGGAAATGTTGCATAGCAACCTTGTGCGGCCAAGTTTTCTAATGTTACTCAAAGCATCTTTTGCATAGTAACTGCTGCCTCCAAAACAAACCAGTAAACAGAAGTCAATCTGAACCAACTCTTGGGACAATAATGTGTTCAACAGGGGCCTAACGAGGGTGCAAGGGGGACACAAATATCCGGGCGACGAATCACTATTGGATGGGGGCACCGCATAACTGCGGTGAGCGCCGAAAGTACCCACAATGTGAAAAGTATTTTCTTCAATTCTTCAGTACAGTACATTTGCTTCTGAAAGACCTCAGGTTCGAACACGGGGGGCGCCAAACTGCTTCTTGCCCCAGGCGCCCTCTAACCTCATTACGTCCCTGGCCTGGTGTTAAAAGCATCAGGTTTCGTATAAAGCAAAAGTTTAATTTCTAGAAATTATTTTTGCTGATTGGCACTTTTGGAACATTTGCGTTTTTTCTGCACTTAAAAGTTTGTGCAACAAGGCAAGTTGTAAGCCAACGCGAGGTTTTGGTAGCGATTCGGAATATGCCATTTTGCTTGACTTATGACTGACGTTACTTTCAAACACTAGCAGTATGGCCAGCGGGTTCGATAACACCAATTTGGTATGAGATATTGAAAACGATAAACGTGGTTCTGCTTTGCAAGAGCTATATGCAGCTGTTACATCGTTTGCTGTGAATACAAGGAGGTGTCGATCACTTTGACTTTTGTTCAGGAAATACGTCACTCCAGCCATAGGCACACGATGAATATCACAACGAATAAATGCCGAACCAATCGTTTTTCGTGTAAGAAATTGACAAAAGCGCTGTTTTTCTCGTTGTGCTGCTGTCAGTTGTTCGCAGCAGGAACAAGCAGCTTGGCGGACCATGCTCCGGCTACGAAGATTCCTGGAGGTAAGTCGTGATCATAAACAAGCTGACTGCACTTGCAGGCGACCGTTTGTGTTCAAACAAAGACAGCTATAATGACTCTCGGTCTGGTACTTATTTGCCGACGCATCGACAGAAAGGATAAGTGCGGCGTCGATCCAAAGTAAATCTCGCAATCTGCAGCCGTTGGAAATGACAGTGACCGGGTTAGCAAGGGTGGATGACAGGTCGCATCCGACTTTTTCATGTTGACAAGTAACAGTGATTGGCCAACCCTTCGTATTACCAGGTTACGTGCGATCTATCGTCCACCGTCATAGGAAGTTGTCATTTCAAAGGTGGATGATAGATCGCATCCGAATTTTCCATGATGACCTCAAGTTTAGTTGAGTCTTTTTAAAAATTTTAAATATTAGTCTTTTTAAGCTCTTGTTTATTGTTCATTTTTTAACTTAATAAACGTTGTGGATTTTTGTTTATCACTATCCCTGATACAGTTCATGTTTAATTACATGTTGACCAAAACTGTCCAACGAATTACTGCGGTTTTGTGTTCCACGTATAGCGTCATCACCTTCAGATGATTTCAATAAAATCTGAATGGATCCATAATAAAGCAACTTATCGCCTTGCACGAAAAAAACCACATGGAGATTCGTGATACTGTTGAATTCAAAACTTTCAAAAAATGTATGAGATTACAGAGAAGAAACGAGACAATCCTATGTAATTTCACCAATTTATAGAAAGTATAATTCTCAGCAATTTTTGTTTCATTAGTTTTTGGACTTAGTTAACTCTTGTTTAAACTTTTTTGCGGAACCCATTCTTTCAAAAGCACATTTCTCCTCCGAAAATATGTGCGTTGTTTTGATATGCTTTTATCAATTGACTCCGTAACGAACTACGTTCAAGTGCTGTATGGACAACATCCAGCAAAACCATTCAAAAGGCTGTTTCTGCTGATTGCTAATACCAGTTTAAAAATAAAGCGTGCCATCTTTTTGGTCGTTTCCTTATGGCTACAATTTTTTACCTTTCTTCAGATGTTCGTTTGCTGCAATCACATCTTCAACTGCTTATCAATACTAATGTTCCGACACCAGCAAGCCACTATCTCGCTGTTCTACAATTATTCGAAATTTGCTTTTTTAGAAAAATGTCACATCAGGCCAATTGACGTGGTTTTCGTGATAGATGGGTCTAGGAGCGTAAGGCCTCACAACTTCCAATTAGTGAAGAACTTCGTCAAAAATTTCACTGAGATTTTTGATGATTTTGGACCAAACCATCTGCAGGTTGGAGTGGTAAGTGAACTTAAGGCATCGTTATACTGCTCACTTTTCAGACCACGCTATAGTAAAAACGTCCGCCGTTTGCAGTACGAATAATGATACAGTGCATGCTGGTTAAGACATTTGCAAACTTTTTTAATGATTTTGGTTAAGACCAGGGTTTTTTAAGGTGCTTTAGGGACCCGATTCGGGTCCCTAGAATCGGAGAAAATTATCATCAGATCCCTAGAATCAGAGAAAATCGGGTCCCTAGATTCAGAGAAATCGGGTCCCTACACGTCCATACCGGGTGCCTAACATTTTCCTTAAAAAAAAACCTGGTTAAGACATTTGTAATTTTTTTAAATGTTTTTGTATTTTCAATTGGCTTTTTTCAAATACGACTTTAGTGCTTGATGGGCACGTATACGCATGAAACCGTGATTGTAGGCTGACTTTAAATCCTGGTTGAAAGATATTAAGATTTACGTTCTTCGTCCTCTTCAGGGCGATAGCAACGCAAATTTTCTTTTAAACTAAGCTTTCTGTGGTTGAACTGCAGCTGTAGAAACGAAAAATCTCCGGTAATCTACTTTTGAAAACTAAATTTTAAGCTAATGCATGTCTTAAATTTAATCCTTATGGTAATGTAAAAAAGATGTTGATAGAGATATACCACCTTTTTCTTCAAAACAAGCGGTCATAAAGTTCCCTTACAACTAATTCTCAAACGCCTTATTTCTCAACGTGATTTTTGCACACAACGTTATTGCGGATTCATCACTTGCACCTGTGTTGACAAAACAAAACGCTGTGATCAACGTGATGGTTAACGGAGCTGCAACAGACGCTTCTGTAAGTTTTTCAGGGTGAATGGTGAACTACAAGCATAGGTCGAAGTTGAAATCAATGACCATCCTGATATTCTATGCTCTTAGCTTTAAAGAGAGAAATAATTCCTATTTGTAAAATCCTTTCAGATTCAATACGGAAGCAGAGTACGGGAGGAAATACGTCTAAACGAATTTTACAACAGAGAAGAACTGTATCACGCAATAGATCGGATTAGATACATGCAGACAGGTAAAATATATTTTTGGCTGTTTTTAGCGTAGCTCTACCCTGTTTCGTGTTGAAATGAGGAAAGCATCACCAAGTGCGGCGAATACCAAAGACCAAATCTTGCTTTCATCTAGTGTAAGTTTTGATGAGAAATTTGTTTTGACAAAAGGTACAAAAAAGGTTTCTTGCCCATTGATCGATTATTATGGTTTTAACAAGTACAACAAATACTTTCAACAGATAAAAGTACCTCCTTGTCTTTATAAAAATGGTATGTGGTCGTTGCGTGCTTAGACAAGCGATTTTCGTTAAATTACAACAGCTTTGTTCGTAGTACTTAAAGCAGTGATGCTCAAACTTTTTGGCTCGTGGGCCACATTTGTCTTTCAGAAACCCTTCGTGGGCCACAAGAATTAATAATCTCAATAAAAATTCTCTAAAAAATTTCTTAAATGATTAAGTTTTCTTTCCAATGAAAATTGCTTCGTGGGCCACTCCAGAGGGCCTTGCGGGCCACCTGTGACCCGCGGGTCATGGTTTGAGCACCACTGACTTAAAGCTTCACCTTTGGTTTGCATGTTCTTCCCAAATAGTTACAAAAATGCTCACTCTGTTTAACAGCAATATGTTTTTTTGGGTTTACATGTCCTTTAGGGCAGACCCGATGTACTAAAGATATTTTTGCCTTAAAAAAAATTCTAACGCAACCTAATAATGATACATTTAATACTATATTTTTCAACAAAAACTCATTCGAAGACTTTTTCTAACTGGGTGTGCTTGTCACGTATTTCAGAAAAATTCATGACCGTTTTTGAAGTATTTGCGATTGTTCTTCATGTGCATGCTGCGAATACTTTACATTTTGTCTGATCTGTTGTGTTTTCGATTGTTCATCAACAAGAACTGCCCACCTATGATATTTCAAGATTCAAACGCCGGTTTGTGTAAACCTGACGCCATCAAAATCGATTACTTCCCGTACGGTAAGCCAACTGACGTACTGGAATAACAAAAAGGTGGCAGAGAGCTGACCAGCCAGGAAATGATAACTGCCAACGACGGAACAGACAAGTGTCAAACTTGCTCAGACCAATAATAATATGGCATACCATGAAATGGCATCTATCACAAGATTTTCCTCTGCAACGTAACGCTTTTTCTGTTCAAACTAATTTGTCGTGTGTGCAGCTGGCAGCAATCGCATCTTTTTCGTGTTGCAGTGCAACACTGAATGTGGTTTTCGTTGATTTTGATTAATGGAAAATTAAGAAGAGGATTTTTGGTGACGAGTAAAAAAATTCTCTTCTTAATTTTCCATTGTTCAAAATCAATTGGTTTGAACAGAAAAAGCGTTACGTTGCAGAGGAAAATCTTGTGATAGGTGCCATTTCACATTCAAGCAAGGTGCAGGTGTGGCGTGTGACGGTTTTACAGTTGCCAGCTTGAACCGGAAATACACAAACAAAATAGTGCAACCGTGCAATCTGTCATATCTTTTAAAGAAGCGCAAGCAATAAACCCACTTTGAAAAAATTTAATGAAAAAGTACCCTTTTTCCCAAAACTGCATGGGAAATACCACTGTCGTAGCCAAATGCAACTATGTACAGCCAATCACTGCCCTAAACACACAATATGATGCATCCCACATGCATGTGAAGTGCGGAAATCTTGTGCGCGGACACTGTTGCAGAGAATGCACTGACCGTTTCAAAAGATCTTAACTGTTAAGCAAACGAATTAACATCTAATGCCAGAGACGTTCATTTCCCGAAAGGTTTGAAAGTCAACCAAGCTCCCCGTTTGACAAACCGCGAAATCCTTGGCAGGAACCATGACAGGGCAGGCGCTGAAACATCTGGTGACACGAACTCTGTCTCCTGAACATGGTGCAAGATGGGACGATCCTCGTGTGCTGCACTTGGCGGTCGTCATTACTGATGGACGGTCGCAGGATTATTCGCGGGGCACTGTGACAAAATGGCAAAGAAAGGCAAAGGTATGAGTTAATTTAACCTTGCACAAATTCAGGGAACCTTGAAACAGCTGGAGTTACTGTTCATAGGTCATTTCGTAGGTCTTAAAACGATATCTTTTTGTCGGCTTTATCCCTTTAGTCGAGACTTTGAATTCGAGTATTAAGCGCACGCTATTTTGACACTTTCAATAAATACCGTTTCGAAAATGAATGGAACCAAGCTTGGATATTCTCTCTATCAGTATTTCCTTAGTTAAACTGTAATTTGCGAGAAAAGTGCAAATCTATCAAAAGTGTTTATAAGATTTTCTTTCAAACTTATTTTCGATTTAACCACAAAATCGTAATAATTACGTGGTATCTTTCGCTAAATCGACGCACTAGCAGGAATGACTGAGGACGTGTCTCTTAGTCTATGCATCGTTATCCGAAAAGATTATGCAGTGAACCTCCTCATTTCTTGAGCTAAGGGCAAAAGTTTCGGTCTTCAAGTAAAACCATGGTTCAATCTTCCCTCCTGTTCAAATATATTTTCCCAACCTTGAGCAATAGGTGTGTCCTTTCATCCCAGACTAGAGTGCACTTATGAAAACATGCGATTCAGATTAAGTAAGGCTAACAAATATGTGACATTAGATTTTCTGAAGTTTTTTTTCTGAAGCAAAAGCATCAGATTGATAGGATAAAGTCAGGTGGTAGTTTTTATGTTTTGTTGAAGCAAAGGAAGAGCAAAACTTTTCCGAATGGCGGAACGACCCGCAAAAGGTTTGTGTATTTCCTTGGAACTGTTTACAATTTTAGGAGAAAGGTATTGAGATCATAGCGATCGGAGTGGGTCGACGAGCCAATGACCGTGAACTTACAGAAATGGCTTCTTCGCCTGTTAAGGACCACAAGTTCCACGTGTCTAACTTTGAAACAATCTACACAGTCAACGTCAATGACGCTCACAAATGGCTTTGTGGTGAGTCTACAGAAGCGGTGAAAACGTTCATCAGGTAGCTTTTTTTTAATTTTCATTCACGATATAATACTCCTGCCATGGTGTTAGGTTTGTCCTAGTCAAAAGATTTAGTCGAGCACTGCAATTGTTTATTGCTGAGACGACAATAACTGCGTTTGTTTTTAATGATATAACCCAGTGATTCTCAACGTGGTCTAGGTGGACCACCGGTGTTCCACCTGGAATTTCTAGTGGTCCACAGAGAGTTCCATAAACTCTTGATTAAACGTTCACTGACCTATGTACAATACAGTTTCGACTATTTGTTCCTGAGATGTCAGCGAAGCAACGTGGTCCATTGGATAATCTTTTGAAAGATGCTCTATGGGCCAAAAAAGGTTGAGAACCACTGATATAACCGATGCGTAGTTTTGCACCATCATACTGCTGTCCTTATCTCCAAATCATTCTTTGTTTCATCACCTTCCACGTCTTAGCAGTAGAGCAGGCAGTGGCAACACACGGAGCAAAGAGCATAACAAATGCTAATGCTATCACGCATTTGCTGCCAGCTTTTACCGTGTAATTTAGCCATCTGTAACAAGTCAGTCACGGCGAATCGATAGTAAGAGTCGTGAGAAAAAAACGCCACAGCGGTCGGCCACGCGGTCTCCGCTTGATATGTTTGTACTGGGTAGGTTGCGTAGTGTTGCATCGAGGCTGTATGTGTCAATCAAAATGTAGTAGATAAGACGTAAATCTCTTTGATATTGAACGGAACGGCAATGAAAGTTTTTCTATCGAATAAATCCTTAATGATCTAAAATCAGTTCTTTTTCGAAACGTCCCAACTCATTTTATTTTGGTTTTGCATTGTTTCTTGTACAGTAAAAACTGTCTTAATTAAATGTGTTTTGTTTACGCATCGTTCATACAACTGGTGTTGATCCAGTTGGCGCCATCTGTACCCAGAAATATTTATTGCGACCTCATTTTGCCGTGCGCTGAGTGATCCTAAGTGAGTTAAACAGATTACTCAAGGGCGGTAGGCCGTATCCACATAGTCTAAACTCTAACATTTCGCTCCGACTTACTCCTCATTATGAACCCACACATCGTAAGAAAGCAGCGAAACTGATATTTGAAATTTTCTGTTTTCTCACACCAAACATTAATGTTTTGAGTTTTAAAATCAGAATACTTCCTTTTTTGAGCTTCAAGCAACTTTTCATTTGATACGTATTCATAAAATCTAAAATTTGGACAAAGAGGAACATTCTTCGAAAGTTTGCTTCCCAAGATTTTGAAAAGAACGTTTTTAGAAAATGTGGCGATGCCACCAGTGGTGATCGGCGCACATGCTTTGCGGTGTGGACGGACCTAGATATTTTGCAGTTAGATGCCACGCATTGCGTCGTGATGTGCTCATGTAGGTACAGCGTAAACGGAAACAAAATAATCCACTGGCGTCAAATGCTTATTTCGCTTTGTGGGAAGTATCACGTGATTTTAGAAAAACTGTGCCGGTTTAGATGTCGATATCAACAAAGTTGGAGACGCCATTCCGATTATACCAAGTCTTCCCCTATGCCGGAATTTCCACTCATACCGTCCTTATGTCCTTATTTTTAAAATATGTTCTTATTTTGAAGTGCTGTGGGACTGCGTCGTAGAAAACAGTTTTGTCCTCTAAGAAACGTCCTTATTTTTAACTTTTGTACTTATTTTTATAGTTTGTCTTGTTATTTTGTATTTTTGCAGAAAGTATCGTGTCACAAAATTAACCGGTGCAAAATGCTATCTCAATTTAGGATCACTTAACTAAAGTCTTGGGTTGTTTACGATAATTTTCGGGTTTATTGCATAATTGCTATTTTTACTGTAAAACACCGATTTAGTTACAGCACGGCCTATATCCGTGGTTTACAGCATTCTACAATTAGAATCACATCGCAATAGGCTACATATTGCGATGTAATAATCTTAATGGGCTTTCGATAACAAGCAGTGCTTCCAGATGTGCTATTTTTCCGCCAAGCTCGGTTATTTCTTGATTTCCTTGACAGGTAAAAATTTGCATTTTGCGGATAGCGGACTTTTTGGATAATATTTAAATATTGGAACCAAAAAATGGTGAATTTTAGTTTAAGATTTAAGTCAGTGTTTGGTTGCAAATAATGTGTACAAATTCACTTAACACACTACCGCAGCAGGACTCAGCTCTGACAATAAGGTATTTGGTACCGGCATCGAACGCTTTATCCAACGGAAACTCAGTGTTTAGTTAGACTTCAGTGATCCGTGCGTCAACTAAGGATGAAGTGAACGCTGCAGTTCATGAGTTTACCTACTCAGTTTGGGAATACATAAGATGCTCGCGTGCCCATAAAAAATTCTTACAAAGAAACTGTTTAATACCTTTGGAACTATTGATTTCAATGATCGCATGCATGGTCCCTAACTGCTTCAGTGACTAATATTTCCATACCTCGTAAGTGCGTGCTTCTTTAAAGCAAAAAACTGATAAATTACACTTTTCTGCAGATGTAAGGTTTTTGTCTATGTTTAATATTTAGCTAGTTTTGGTTCTAGGTTTTATTTGGATGCTTTTAGCTATTTTTACTTGAAATTCGGCTATAAGGCTTTCAGAAATCTGGCAACAATGACCAAAGGCATGTAGGCCTATTTTACAGTCACCACTAAATTAGTTAGGTCTGAATAAAATTCTTTTTTCATTGTATTGCCATAAAGTTGAAGTGTCTAGAATATTGTGGTAGTCTGTATAAACACGTGTGTTTGAAACTACATTATTAATTCAGAGATTCATTGATAGAGCAAATTATTGAGAGATTTTGTATTATACTATACTAGCATATATTGTTTCTGTGAGCTGTAGTGAAGCCATACAAGATACAATAACTTTTGCTTAAAGTATTCCGATAACTTGAAGCGAAGTTATATACTTTCAGCAATCTGCATTTTGAATTTAGCTTGCCAAGACTTAGTAAACACAAAAAACATTACTTGACGAATACTGCGATCAGTTCTTTAAAGTCAAAGAAGCTTGAAGGGTGAATGCTGCGCATACTGCAGTCTCTGCACTTTTGACATTTAACCAGAAGTCTATCGGAAAATCTGCTATTTCAGCTCATAGCGCAAATCAAAAAACGCAAAGATTCCGCTCGAATATTTCAGTCAAACGAATCTGTGAAGAAAATTCCTAAAGTCAGTTTGCATGAACAGCCATTGATTACAACGCAGCTCCTGTTGAGGATACCTGTGTGTTTGCACCTTGTGAAGCACCAGCAGTCATTTCTTAGCATCGATGTACTTCATATTTGGTTAAAGTTATCTTTCATGACTCCAACATAGCAGGAGGTTTTTGGCCGCCAGAAAAAAGCTACACGCATAATAATCACTGACGTTTCAGTTACGCTCAGTTAAACAATGTTAACCGAACTCGATACCCAGCCTTCTCCGATCTAGGTTCAAACCCTTGAAATCTATACGAGGCAAAACTACTTCCCTGGTTAACAGGTTCTTGAATGCCAAAGTTTGAGTTAGGATGTGCTTTCTTGATCTGTAATGAAGGCCAGGTGAGTCCCCATCGCAAATTATGAACTTTGTCACAAAGTCAATTCAGGCGAATGGCCTAGACCTAAAGCAACTGAATTATTTTTTACAATGCACCAGTAAATTTTGGTGGAACATAGCCAAGTCGAAACCAAATTTAAAAAACTCAGGATCGCGCATTCCATGGATTTTTACTCAATACTCCCGGGATTTAGCAGGATTGACAAAATTGGAAAAAACACTCGTGTAAATTGCAGCATCAAGAGTGTTATCATCGAGGCATCTCTTGGATTTATTTGCACAATAGCCAAAAGCTGAGAAAGTACGTTCAGCCTCAACTTATATAGGCGGGATAGTTTTGTGTGCTTCGTACAACTTTTCTAGATTGTCTGGTCTTTTTTCCTGGCCTAGTGTAGCTGCATTTCTTCCTGCACCACATGAGACCTGGCATCTCTGCTTTGTGTATTTTTGTTACTTTCATCTTCAAACCAATCTACCCAAGGCCTCGTTGACTTCCACTCGAAATTCTCATATATTAGTTGTTATTGCAAACCGAAGTAGGCAAATCACTTAAGTAACTTACTAGATTTTAAGATTATAACTAGATTCGTCTCGAAAATGAATTGTTCACCAAATGCCTTCCAAAATCACTATATCTAGTGCAGAATCGCTAGGGGCGGAAAGTTCAACATTGGTCGCAACATGTGTAGTAATTGCTTGTATTTGTTCAATGAATTTTTACGCAATAGTCGGTAATTGACATCATTGTAGCAGTAGGCAAAATTCCTCGTGAAACTGATACCCCTTCAAACTCAAGGGAGCCCGATTGTATTACAAAATTGTTCCAAAATAAAAATGATCTTCAACTCCATGCGAACGCGCAGCGTTTTGACGTTCACAGATAAATTCTTAAAATCCTGGGATCTTAAAAAGATCAATACTGACATCAGGACCAGAAAAAAGGGTGAATTCTTTCGGGACAAGTATTTCCTGGGATCCCAGCCTTAATCGCAGCACGGTGGGCAAAACAATGTTTTGTATCGTCTAATTCCAGTTGGGTGCCCCGCGCATATTTTGCACAAAGCAGCAGAAAAGAGAGCAGGGCTCTTTGCTTTTGACATAGAAACTATCATTTTGAAATATGGGGGCCACTTCAAAAGTCAAACAAGCAGTGAAATGTGCCTCAAGCAGTTTCGTGAACAACTTGATGCCAACTACTCAGCTTTGCCGATTCACACTCCGACCCGATGGACCACACTGAATGCTGTACTCGAGAACATGATCTATCACTGGGAGCCACTCAACGCGCATATTTTCTCGACATATTACCACCGGCCACACAGTTTGATTGAAATTTTTATAAATCAGACGAAACGCCGGTTGCTGTGTACTTCTTAAAAAGTATTTTTCACCTTTTAAAGAGACTATTGTACTCTTACAAAACACAAGTGCACTGTTTCCACAACTGGTGGATATAGCTTCATTGTTATGGTGCAAAATAGTAGAGAGCCAGATTTCATTTTTTTGGAGCAAGAAAATCTGTACTGCTGAGAATGATCGATGACGGTCGTGATGACGTTTTCACTTATTGTTTCCAAGAGCTCTACAGAATCACTTTAGAACATAGTAAGTGCTATCGCATTGAAAATCACCGAATACGCATCAACTGGACCTTGCTAAAAGACATAAAAATAGGCGTGACGTAGTTTAGAAGTTGGCAAGACAACTTGTTGTTCCCGAGATTTAGTTGATGGATGACCTCTTTGATAATATGTCGGCTATCTGTTCTTTTCTTTGAAAAGTTCCAGATGATCTTTTTCAGAAATATGAAACTAGGGCCAAATGGATGAAAATCTTTACCGAACACAACTCTTTTCCACCTTTCAATAAGCTGGTGAGATTTTATATTTCTCATTCCTGTCAGCAATGCATTTATAGAACGTTTTTTTCTCTTGCTTAAATGCAGTGGACCAAGGAAAGAAACAAACTGACTGAAATGTCACTTCAACCCAACTTACAAATGAATTTAGATTTCGAATTGAGGTGTCATGCAATACATAATGCATTTTCTAATAACAAAGCTTTGTTGGCGCCGATTATTTTTATAAAAATATATGATATTATATGATATAGGATTGCTTATACATCATTAAATAATCAGGCTTATCCATGGAAATAGGATTTGTCCCATGGTATGAGACAGAGGACTTGAAATTTCTCCCTTGTCCCAACATCAAGAATTTGATGAATATAAAGGGAAATTTATGAAGTTGAATACATTAGTATATGCTCACAGCACTGTACGTTTTAGACGTAGAGGCTCAGTGCCATGGTGGAGTGATATGACGCCCCGAAAATATGGCTGTTTGGCCTTGTTGAGGTGACAACAAAAAAATTTTCACCCATCTTTCTTTGACCCCCCTGGTTGTCGATTTGGGCGAAAGTTAGCCTCGTCTTCATAGAGTCTCTATATATATACGCATGATATAATGCACTTCGAACATGGGCATCACACGGGGAAAAGAAAGAGGCCAAGCCCCCTGGATTTTGAATATTGATATTTTCCTAACAAATTTTTAGCAGGAAAATGTTGTTCTCTTAGTTTTGAGTTGGTAAAATAAAATTTCACCACTTTTGCCCCTCCTGAAAAAATATTTTAGGCCACCGCCTAGAAAAATTCACTACTGCCCCCTCTTGGAAAAAGTCCTTCCGACACCCATAACTTGGTCTAGTTTCGTGGGAATCCGATGGGACAGATACAATTTGTCATGGGATGGATTTTATGGTACGAGAAAAGTCACCCGTGACCCAAGAACAAGCTGTAAATATTGCTTAAAAACTTATGTTTGATTTGAATAATATTTTGCTGTCTGGTTGTCCTTATTTTTGAGTCAAGGTTATAATGTTAACCATACCCTAAGCACAGCTTAGTTATTTTTGAAAGATAATTGTAAAACAATAACAGCTTGCATGAGTGTTGTGACCAGCTTCTGGGACCGCCCTAGAAAAAATGTTGGCTTGTCTCACATGTATGCTGTTGCTTTTTGTTTGTGTGTTCTTCAGCTTTAAGAATTTTGTTAAGAGTTTTTGTCACAATTGCTTGTCGACAGGTTTTTCAGAACACGTATTAAGTAAAGACTCATCGGTCTTTAGGGAAACTCAAACATAGAGGATCACTCAAAACGCTGCTTTCCCCAACATACTCTTCATGAGAACGAAATAGGGCCTTCGCCTAGTTTGAGTTCTTTTCTGTGTTTTGTTACTTGTCATTGTAACTTAAGCGAGATTTCGCCAAAGAATTTTGATTGCCTGGATGGATGCGCATTGCCCAAGCATTTTTTGCATGTAGCAATCTTTAAGCTATCTGTAAACTTACCTAATTGTTTTTTAATGTGAACATGCTGTACATTTGTCAGTTATTCATTTTTTAGAAATGCAATTCGGATGGTAATTAAACAACAAGCGAAATGTGACTACCTGGTAATCAGCGTGTTTTTCTTCATTGCAGATATTGATGAGTGCAAGTCAAATCCATGTACTCAAATTTGCACTAACACCGTAGGAACGTACATCTGCTCCTGCAACAAAGGATACACCTTACAAGCAGACGGGACCACTTGCTTACGTATGAAAAGTTGTGATTACCCTTGCAACAGTGGTAGTTTAGTTATCGCTTGCAGAATTGTGCTCGCAGAAGAAAAAACGCAATTGATATAGGAACTTCCAATTTCTACATCAGACACACGGTACATGAACACACCCCTGTGAAACGATAAGATTGTATTGCCATAAAGTTGAAACGCATCTGCTTATTGAAAAAAACATTTTTAGGCATTTCAGCATTTGAACAATGCGAAGCAGTTGTAGAGTGTTGTTACAGAATTGATACTCAGCCCAATGTGTCAATAACAGAGTAATCACAGTCAAAAAATCAAATGCGATATTAAAGCAGGAAATACGAAGTAAATCAATTACACTCATAGCAAATAAGAAGATGGAAAGCAAGAAGTGCATGAATAGTTGAGAAATATAGATGAAGAAGTGAGATAGCACATTGGTGAGAGGATATGTGGCAATGCAGGTTAGAAAGCGGAAAACTCTACAGCAGCCATGATATTACAACGACGATGCGGGTGTTTGAAGCGTATAACATACGGCGAATTGACCAGTCCATCACATGAAGAAATGCCACAATTACCCATGGACCGCGATGAAGTACCATATATTTGTCCGTATGGATAGAGGGAACACAGTCGATCCTGAAGATGATGGAAAGACAGGGAACGTAATCATACCAGCCAATCGAGGGTTTCAGACATTGCAACAGGTTACAATACATTATACGACAAAATGCTTCAATTAGGTTTAAGGTTCGTGAAAAACAAAGATTAGTTTTTAATGAGTCATTTATAGTTGACAGAGATGTCATATGTGCTTGCTCGTCACTTTCCAATGAATTAAGCAATTAAGTCTAAAGTTAAAATAAGACACTCATAGTGTCATTGCCTGCGTCTAGTCATAGTTAACTGATACGAAATTGATACGAGCATAGCTGGCTATATTTCAGATTTTGGTAATCACTATCTAATTAATGAGGCTAAAGTGAATGTACGTGGAAACCTGGATTTGTATCACTCCGTTTGCTTCGAAACCTTCTGACTGCACAGCAACGGTGCTCCTTTCAGTGTGATTCTGAGCTTCGTCCTAATGTAATTCATGAAAGAGGCATATGTCTCCTTACGCTTTTCAGCTACCTTTTCTGTCAGTCTTTGTGAACCTTAAGGCGTTCTGGTACTATTTCACCGCCTGTTGTGAATACGAAGGGATTGAATGATGATGATTTTTCGATGTCACTGACTCATTGGTCGTATCAATCTTTCTTGTCTTTTTTGATGGTGTTGGTAGATCTGTTCGCAGGGGCTTCCACTTAATTAAAACAGTTTTCATGATTTTCTCAAAAGTCGTAAATAATAGGAAGTACCAACATACGTTTAAATATTTTTAATTCTAAAACCATAGCTACACATTCAACGAAAAGGATTTAATAAAGACTAGATTTCCTCGTACGCGTTTTTTACAAGATTCTCACATTTTTGGACACTTCTTAATAATGTGTTTATAAGCACAGTTTATAAGCATCTTCAGTTAAAATTTTCGATGATTTTGTGTATACTGAATACTCATCCATTTCAGCAACAACCATTCCTCCACCATCAGATTTGCGGTTCAGTCGAATATCCCATACCAGTGCCGAGGTTCATTGGTCGATTGAGGGAATTTCAGAGGAGGACTTGGAAGAATGTTTTTTGTCATACATCCCTGCTTCAGGAAATGAACCACTGACTGAGTTGCCAATAAAGGGTACGTTTTTTTGATATGGAACAACTTGTTGGGACACTGTTACACATTAGCGAACTTTATCCCCTATTCAGTTTAAGAGACATGAATCGTCTGTTCTCATTTAAGTTGCTTTACATTGCCTTATGTTTATGCGCCTAATTTTCTTTTAAATAGGCGAAACATATTTTTGTGATTGAAAACCGGGACGCTTCAGAACAACGAGCCTTGTCGCATAAATGTTGTTCATATCTTACTTGGAGCATGCAGCTATTTTGGATCCATATAGTTAATAAACCAAGAAAAACTAAAATAATGCATTTTACTAAGAAACAAAACAATGTTCAGGCATTTGTAAATTTACACATTCACCCAATAATACTTTTCTATAGAAAATACTTTCTTCAAGAAGTCTTTGTTCGATTTTATATTCTCGTGAAAATCACGGCAGGAAAAGTCAATGTTGATTTTACAGGTGATAAGGGCTTCACATTCTGCTCCAGTATTCTGCATCTGTTATAAGACCAGGGGCGTAACGAGGGGAGAAAGGGGAGCACAATGCCCGGACGCTGAAACACTTGGGGACGACGAACAGTTCCAACAATGTCGAAAGTGCTTTTATCAACACAGTACACTTACTTCCAAAAGACCTCAGTTCGAACACGGGGGTGCCAAACTTGTTTCTTGCCCCAGGCGCCATCTAACCTCGGTACGCCCCTGTATCAGACCACATCTTATTCTTGATAGAACAAATTCTCTCAACGGGAGCTGATGTACCAGGTGTAGGACGATGCTGGCTGACTGAATGCCTAACGGGACTTTTTGGTTGACTGACCGGTGTCAAGCGAAATTTCTGACATCACGCCATGTACGCATGCACAGAGTAATATTCTAAATATTAAATACGCTGAAGAAACTTATGATTAGGGCTTAGGGATTCGTGTTCAGGTAAATGTGTCGGGTTAGGGTGAGAAAAAGAAAAATAATTGAGGTCAACGACTAAGTCCGAAAATTTTCAATGGTTAAATCTATTCCCGTCCTATACCTTGTTGTGGGTACCTGACATCTAACCAAAACGGTTTTAATTTACACAACACACACCAAAAAGGCAATTGCCAAACCTTATTTCTTTGTTCTTAGAGGTAAAACAACTGAGAAACAATAACAGGTCAGGAATTTCGCTTGACACCGGGACACTGCGACAAAGCCTTTAAACCGAGACTGTCCCGGCTAAAATGGGACGTATGCTATGCCTACTTTTAAACGTTACTTTACGCATATGGTTAGATGGCAGGAATAGAGCAGGGCACTTTCTATCGTGGAACAGAAGACTTGCAGCAATCGAGCAAAAATAGGTGAAAATCATCCAAAATATGAATCAGAAAGTTGACTTCCTTTGAAAATTTGTTGAATGTTCCAAAACATTTGTGAATTTTAAAGTATTAGCACAGTTACTGGAAAAGTTGATCAGAAGAGCATCGATAATTTTTTATTCATTCGCGCATTCTCATAACAAAACCTAGAAAAATTCTACAAGTCAAGTGTAAGAGATTTGATATTTCAAATGTAAACGTTGGGTTATAAGTGATTTTAAATGTAAAAGTTGGGTGTGTGGTTAGTAGGGCTAAAGATAGGAAAATACGAGGTCAGATCTTGATTTAAAGTACAGTGTTGTTTCAGTAACCACCAACAGCTTCCGTTGACCAGGAGTAGCTTTTCCCGTTTTCGTTTCTGCTGCTTCAGGTTACCTGCTGTGAATGTCGGAAGGGTGGTGTCATTTGCCAAATTTAACAAAAGCTTGTTTTTTGCAAAGGTCGCAAACATGCATTGGCAAGCCTGAACCCATCAGTGAAATACAATGTGTCCGTTTGGTGCGCTACTAGCACGAACGTTTCTCCGAAAGTGCACGGAAGTTTCACGACATGTAAGTGCTCAAAGTCTGAACTGATTTATCCTGTTTCGACTTTTGTTGGTAAAGTCTGGTGCCTGATGTGTGACTAATAGTGGGGTAGTTCTGTTTGAGCGGCGCATACGCTTTTGTATTAGTCACTCGTAACCGACAAATTATGAAGCCAAAGCTCCATAAGGCTGACAGTATTTTCGTGCGCGATTATGACCACACTGAACCCAAAGTTCCAGGTAAGTCTAGACTAAAACTTCGCAGAGGTGTTGTGCCAACAAGATATAAGGGAAAGCTTTAACCAAAAATACATGGCGTGATTCATCCAAGATAGTTGAAATCTATTTACTTGAAAATGAGAATTACACAAAAAATGGCAGAACATGCGCCGATATTTTCTACCACTTCATAAATAAAAAGTGTTATTTTCATTAAATGAAACTGGGGCAATATTGCCTACATTTCTCGAACTACATCGCAAGAGCTGTACTTGTTTTAACCAGCAACAACAAAGACCTTCACGATCTGAAAATGCTTTACCACTGTGTGCGAATTCAGTGGTTAGGGTTGTCCTTTTTTTGATCAAACAGCGTTGCACGAAGGGTATAATTATGAATTATGAAATAGATAGCTACATGCGAAAACAACATTTATTTTTGTCATACAGCTTAAATCATCAAATTTTTTATAAAACATATTGCCAGCGCTGCTTTACACCGCTTTGTTTACGTTCCACGGATTTCTCAATGCTTTCAAAACCCAAGAGTGTGGAATTACGCAATATTTTCTTGCTTCTTCTACATCAGCCACAGTTTCTTTGGTTACAATACGTCACACTCGTCATAGGCTGTTGCATGAACGGTGTGCCATCTGTTAAACCTCCATAGCCATATGTTTGGATTAGTCCGATTAAAAACATTAGTGTGAAAGAAGCTGCTGCGCCTACGGTTCTTTAAATTTTGAATAAAACCATTTGAGCCATTCGCCATGAAATACTCTTAGAAAAATCAACAAGGCCACAAAATCAGAGGATAAAGGCAGCACGTTTATTTAGTTGTTCATCATCGACATAGAGGAAGCTGTTTCCTTTAAAGCAAACTCAGAAAAAATGAATGATCACAACTTTTGAAGTTAAGAAGTTGAACCGGAAAAGCATCTGAAGTTTAAGATCGAACCGCTCACCTCCAGCTAGAATAAAAATATGCTTCCTCGCGTCGAGATGTGCCTGTTTGTTTAAGCTTTTCAGGAATGTTGGATTTTGCACCTGCAAACTCTGTTTGTCCCTATATATTAAATAAATATTTTTCAGTATTTTTGTTGTTTTCGTCGAACTCTATGGTAACAAATATTCGCAAACGCAATACCATAATAAGTCAAGGGTGTTGATGGTGATGAAGTAAACGAAATGATTCGCTTCAGTGTCACTGGGTGCAACTTCATTACGACTGAGCAACGCTACGCTGACAACCATAGAAGCAAGATGGGAGCCTGCAGGCGGCGATTTGTTAACTGGTTACGAACTTCGATACAAAAAGAAAGGATTATCTCCTGCAGAAAACGATCAGGTACCAGTGAATAATTAACAGTCTGTTAAACAGATTTTTCGTTTTAACACAAAAAGATTCTGGTCCAACATTTTAACTCGATGATACTGTTGAGTCTTGTGAAACCAATCTGAACCGCAACTGTAAGAGCCCACTTACTTCAAAATGCTACCATTCTAATCCGCAACATATACTTGACAAAGTTCTTAAAAAATGAAGATATTCGCAAAGAAAGTGTTGACAAACAAAAAGTGGCCGATGTTTAGTAAAAGGTAGATATATCTAGAACAAAAAAAAGATTTTAAAAATAATGTTTCTTGGTAATTTAAGGCAAGGCAAAAAATCATGCATTTTTGTGACTCAAACCACGAAAGAACAGAAATACAATAAAAAAACAAAAAAAAAAACAGCAAAAGGGAAGAAAAAGTAATTGCATACGAATGAAAGAAAAAATTATAAAAACAAACGAGGACGTCGGAATTCTGCGATTGGTGTGAACTTCATAATTCAGACAGAAAAGGGTTGTCGGAACACTTTTATGAGTCATTAGCGTAGGCAATGATGAACAAGGAAATTGATACTAGGATTGAACTTTATCATTCTATTGTCACTAAACAGGAGCTTCCAAAAACCGCAAAACTATCAGATCTTAAATCGGTCTTTGTTCCGACCCTCGCCTATGGTCGTTAATCTTGGGTATTGAGTCAAATGGCTGAAAGAATGCTATCTCAAGAACAAACGGAAGAGATGGGATTTTGGCGAAAAGTTCACGGCGTGACACTTCGCGACAAAGTGCGCCGCTGTGAAATCGTAAAACCTTGAATGTTGAGCCATTTCTCCGAATAGAGAACTCAGCTACGACGGTTCGGGAACGTGACCAAAATGCACCAGGAAAAATTGACAAGTCCTGCAGGCTAAACCACGGGAATGCAGCCCAGAAGTCGACTAAAGACCACGTGGCTTGACTACATCTCCGACCTAGCTTGGACCCGTTTGGCGTCTTGGTGTGAGCTGTCGGAGGTTGCTGAAAACCGTGAGGTATTTCGAGGGGCTGCTACCCCACGACCTTCTCGAAAGGAAACGCGGGTTTGAAAATGAATAAATACTCAGCTGTACCTATTGTTGGCGTAAATTAATACTAAATTGAAGATGTTGCTTAAAATGTGACAAAATGCAATTACTTGAACATGAGACTTAAGTTAGTAAGAAAGCACAATATAAAAAAAAACAAAGCAACAGGGTGAGAAGCTTGCTTGCTGAGAAGCTTGCCAATATACAGAGAGTGTGGGGTGAGCACTTGAAATGGTGACGATATTACAAAAGAAGAGGCACTATGTACAAAATTATAGAAAAATAAAACAAATGTGTTAATGAAGAATCAATTAGCATATTGACAAACGACCGGGACATTTTTGTATCACAAAGATAAGAAAGACTTGGAAATTTCAGGAATTTCAAACCAAAATTTGGTATCAACATGAAATAATGAATCTGACCCAGAGATATTCATACCGGATAAATTGTATTTTTGCGAAGAAGCAAGCTTTGTTTTATAATAGTGCACTGATGCAATCTTACGAAAGTAATGTGAAAATATTACGGTTGTTTAAAGTTTTAAATAGATTAGCATTAAAAATAAATAACAAAAAATAAATGAAAAGCACGACTCCCTTAATCGATCTTCAAAATATTTTAGAGAGACAATTCTGTTCAAAGAGTTCCAGTAAAACATTTATTTAATTTTTATCTTTAAATAATACTTTCGTGACCAGTGTGTTTACGTTGACTTAACAACGATCGCCTCTGTTTTTTAGCGAAATGGTGGTTTTACGCACCATTTGGAGCTCCAGTACCCATGAAAAATACAACAAAGTATTGCTAAAGTCTCACAAAATATCGGATACCCCGAGTAAATTAGTATCATGATCTTGTGTAACTGGGTTTTGCAACTGCTACTCTTTCACCGTGCCAACTTGCCATTTCGGCAAATGGGAAGGTAAGAAAGTACTTAAAACACCAGAAGTGCAAAGTTCGCAATTTCCAGCTTAGCTAATTTGGCCCTTTAGCTCACATTTTTCTTATTTTCATCATCAAATTCTGTACACTGGAATAATCCATCCTAATTTGGAGCGTGCCTCATTTTCGGTGATGCTTTCATCAACAGTCCGTTGTGCAAAAGTTCGGACCCGAAACATTGCAAACAACTCTGATCAATCTCCTTCCGGACACTAGATACGAAGCTGAGGTGATACCGGTGTATGATGACCTTGCAGGAGAGCACGGTTCAGATGAAGGAGTTACTGGTAAACAGATGACGCGATTACTTACTAGCAACAAACTTTTCGCTTGAGACTTGTTCTCAACATTTTACAACAAATTGGTGCTGGTTGTGTTTATAACTATTGTTTTTCGTGCATTCGATGTAGTGTAGGGTTATTTATTGAATGTCACTTCTCTGTTCTGATCTCGTAACCAACATGTTAAACAGCTTTGGTACAATAATAATCCTCTTGCAAAGTTCAATCACAGCGACGCAACAAGTTTGTACTTTGATCACAAACAATACGTGGAGTTATCACCAACACGTTGTTTATTCCACTTCCACTAGGTTTAAGCCTGCCATATTCTATTTAAATAGGAATTTACAAATAGTTTTCCAGCTGAAAATTCAGTTGGAAGAAAAAGTTTATCAGTAGTTCTATAAGCAAATAAAAGAAAGCACAGTACATATTTTGCCGATACCAGCGTAATTGGCAACTTTTGTTAATCATTTTCGGTGCTTATCTTTAATTAATTTAACGAAAAAAAACAAATCATGTGACAGGATATGCTAAAATCATTCAGTATTTTGGAATACCAAGATCACCATTCGTTTTGGCCCCAACACGTTAAATTTATAAATGCCAACCCAACCGAGACTCCAATGTGACCTGGTTTTCCCAACTCAGCAATAACTGCTGTTTGCGTTTCGCGATAAGTTGAAGGCGTTGGTGCCTTTTTAATGTTTTGTACTCCCTTCTGAAGGTTTCCCGACAAGAATTATATCTTAGGTTCAGAATACTATGAAGATGTATTGTGGTGGACTGAAACTGGTTACGTTCACAGTGCTGCTACAGAAACGTTAAAATAATGTTTGACTAAATTAGAAAAAACGGTACTATGAAAATAGTTGAAAAGATATTTGCGCCTCATAGCGAAGTTGCAGGTTTGTTACAAACAATGAATTATTATCGCTTTTTTACATCGCAGCACCCCCAGCACCCATTCCACAAAATTTAGAAATTTCAGAGGTGACTCACACAAGCTCTCAAGTAAAATGGGAAATTGGCAACTTTCCCGAAGAAAAAATCGATTATTATCTACTTTCATACGTTCGGGCTGATGGCGATGGGCAAGAAAATGCTATTCGTACCAACGGTATGGAACATTCCGAGCTTTTATAGTTTGTTCAAGCTACAAAAATATTTTATCTTCGTATAGTGTTGTCGTCCAGTTTTTAATCTCTTCCAAATAGGCTGAATTTAAGTTTATAGAGTTGTTGGCACTGTACAAATAGTTGCAGATGTTGTTTAAGTAGCTTTAAATTATTATGATTTCAGAAAAGAATACCACTCTGTTGGAACTGACGCCATCGGTAAAGTACAATGTCTCCGTAATTTCAGTCACAAAGTTTGACTCATCTCCACCACTTGAAAGGGATTTTAAAACGCGTAAGAGAGATTACAGTTTACAATGTTTCCACATTTATGGTAAAATTCACTATTGTGCATGTGAAAACTGTGACGGCTGTAAGCTTACCCTGTAGAGCACTTGCTTGCTTATAGCGGTATCAAGAGAAACAAAAAGAAATCGGACTTTTATAAAACATATAGTTAGTAGTACAAATCAAACACAAAGACAGGGACATCATGGATTACATGAGAATCATTGTCCCAACCAATTTTTCGCGCTCGGTTTTGCAAATTTTTTTATTATAAACTTCTGACATTAGCATTTCCTGCACCGCTTGACACCTTGGAACATGACAGAATCAAAGATGTAACAGCTCTAATTGTCTCACCTCTACTGTTAAACAGTTAGTAAGTTTTTGCTTTGTGTACCCCAGGAATCAGGATAGTTTCCGTTCCAAACCAAACCAATAGTTTCCGTTCCAAACCAAGGCCTCCAAACCAACCTACGTACGTTTTCTAGAAATGATGTGGGAGAGTTTAATTGGCGTGTTGGCTTGAGATGATGATGTGGCTGCAGAAGACCTGCACAAAGAACCTGATGTATAGTTGGTGTTTCAAGTCAGGCGCGCCGTTAGGTGCTAGTTGATGGGCCTCAATCAAACACAGGAGGCACTAAGATAAAAACCGTCATCACGAAATTCCGCAAGGAGAGGAACAGTTGCAAACGGGGGCAACTTTATTCCACCCCACTGGCGATGGTCCTGATTTCAACCTGAAATAAGCCCGAGTTAGTCCTGGAAAAATTTTCACGCTTGGAAATTGGTTAGAATTGTGGCCAATGTTAATAAGGCCCTATAACCTGAGCCGAGTACTTTTTTCTCTGAAGCATAAGTACTATTGTTGTAGACGAAATAGAATATATTCACGTCGGCCTTATATTTAGCGGCCCTTTGACAGCAACCTTGTAGGTGAGACTTAGTGACAGATGGCTAAGTAAAGTATACTGCGAAAAAACATGATATAATGTGAGAGTGAGAAATACTCTACGGCGGGATGCAATCAGCCAGTGTCATGCTACCGTGTATTTTGAAAAACTTCGTGTGCTTATTACATTTAATTTCATAGAATGGCTTTTCAATCCATGCACTGGAAGTTAGATTATAGTTCATTAATTCATTTATTTTCGTGCCCGCTTTTCCTATGTGGAGGGTCGTGGGGATAGTAGCCCTAGGAGGACTCGAAATACCTTACGATCAACAGCAATCTCAGATAGTTCCGCTGGCTCCACACCAAGACCGGACCAAGCAAAGTCGGAGATGTGGTCAAGCCACCTGGACCTTGGTCGACCTCTGGGCCGCTTTCCCGGAGGTGTAGTCAACAGTACTTGCCTTGCCAATCTTTTGTAGGAGATTATGCACTAATGGCCGAACCAACATAGCTGGAATCTCTCGATTCCGAGAAGTAACTCAACATACAAAGCCTTACGAATGCCATAGTTGCGCACTTTGTCACGAAGTGTCACATCGCGAACTCTTAGACAAAATCCCACCTCTGCCGCTTGCACCAAGCATAGTATTCTTTCAGTCATTGCCCAATCTTCATGACCATACGTAAGGATCGGAGCAAAGACTGATTTAAAAACTGACAGCTTTGTGGTCATTAAAAGCACCCGTTTTGTCACCATAGAGCGCACAACCTGCGTTTGCTTTGAAACAGCGTTTGTTTCACTAATCCGTGTATCAATCTGCTTGTTCTACCTTCAGTCACTCGTGAATACCACCGCGCAAGGTAATTGGACGTCTCCACCTGCTGCAGTGCAGTGCCGTTCACTAAGTGATAGTTGCGTGTTCTTCTATTGCCCAGCTTTGTGAAAGGATTAAGTGGGTAAAAGCTCGAAATATTTGCTTTTCCAGAACCTAGAGTGGTAGGCACATAAGATCTGCAATTCATCAATGAAGCATGCAGCAACTTCTGCTATTATCGAGTGCAAGGAGAAAGTATTTCCATGAGTCACAACGGGTAACATGGAGCAACGTAAAGAGAAATCTGTCTAAGATGGCAAATGTTCTTTTGCAAATACGGTTTTGGTGATTTTTCATCTCCCAACTTACTGGGGCTATGTCTTATGTAAGACAAGTTTACGAAGTGCTATGACATTTAATTGAGAGAGGGAGGAAGATAACTGGCATTTCCAAACAAGGCGTCACTATTTTCACAATTCAACAAATCACGTAATTTTTGTCTGAACCCATGCTCTCACTTGCATTGCCAATTGCTAGAAACGCAAATGCTGTAATCCAAGAACTTTTAGACGGTCTGTAGATATGTCTTTCTAGATATGACAAACCAGATACTTTTACTTTTTTCAGTTTCACTTGGAAAAACGTCTCTCATTTTGAGCAACCCTACGCTAACATCTCTAAACGCGAACTGGACGGCAGCAGGAGGGGATGGTTTAACAGGCTACAAAATAACTTACAATCCTAAGCAACCAGCTGAGTCTGTTGGCGTGATTCCTTCGATGGTAAAAGTGCTGCACCTTTTTCAAATTACGTGATTTAATGCAATTTGCATTGCTAAATTTGGGCAGTTTGAGTGATATCTCACGCTCATCTTGGTGCAAATCCCGTTTTGTGCATATAAGTATTTCGTTTATAATGTTGGGATCTGAAATCCCTAGCGGCATGTGCGCAAAGCTTCGCAAAGCACCGTGGCAGCAAGCAACAATAGAGATCACCCGACGAGATCACTCTATTATTGCTTGTTCGCGCCACATAGATATATTTTTGTTCTTCGCGCACATCCCGTTCGTGGTGAATCACACAATCAACGCAACACCACCGGAGAGGTTGCAACAATAATAATTCGGAGCTGTCATGTGTGATAACTGAATATAATAAACCATACAATTATGTTTCTCAGCCAGTAGTGAAACATGTTGGTCCGGACGTTCTTCATGCAAAGTTAACTGACCTTCAACCAGGCACACTCTATGAGGTTACTGTCACGCCGATCCACGACAGTCTTTTTGGGGGCAGTGGAGAAAGTGAAGAAACGACAGGTATCACAATATGTGTTGGATTTGTGACCAGTGCTCGGTAATGCCACTAGTTAATTATTACCCTGGTCGTTTAGCGCCGTGTCAATGGTTTCATTAGGTTTCCGAAAAAAAATGCAAGAAAACTTTAATGGATGTAATAGTCTGTGCTGCTGCAATATGTAAGGCTGTGTTGCATTTTACTTAAATTAATCAGATTGCAGGAAATGTTCACATAAGTTATTGTTTTCTTAATAACGTGGCTGCTGCTAGACAACCCAATTGTGCTTCTTGAAAAGATTGACAGGATTAAGGTGAAATTAATGGCCAAAGCAAAGTGCCGTCGGAACAACTTAATCTCGCGACAAAAGAATGGCTCTGAGGGACGAAGAACAAGTAATCACGATGCCTCATTGCCGATTTGACCACAAAGATGAGAGTAATTGAAACTGAAATTATGTCACGATTTCAGCAACTTAACTTGAGCCAAACTGTATCAGACCAATGCATGTGCAAGTTATAGCTTAGAGATTTATTTTCTTCTGGAAATGCAGTTGACGGTTTCTCAGAAGCATTTCCAAAACCGAAATCAATAGCTTTGTTGCATGTTGTTGTGAAGTTAACCGTGAAAATGAGGAAGTTAGGCCAGTATTTGAACTGGGTTATTGGCAAATTATTTGAAATCTTTTCTCATTTTAGCGTCTCCTGCACCTTCGCCATTCGATGTGCAAGTTTCTGATATAGCTCACACACATGCCCGAGTGAGTTGGAGAATCCAAGAGTCTGAAAGCGACCAGATCGATCACTACCTCGTATCGTATGTTCCATCTGATGGCAATGGGCCTGAAATCGTAACACGCGTATCAGGTTAGTTTTTGCTGTGGCTTCTGACCTGATCAGCTGCTCTGAATATGTGAGAGATGAAGTGCACAAACAGCTGGCCGTTGACCTTTTTCTTTCTTCTGTTTGACATCGCAGCTTCACCGCTATTTAAAACCAAAGTCTGCTGCTCTAGAATAATGGCGCGACTTCACTGCGTGACTTGTCAGTGACGTGGTTCGCGACGTTTACTCACTGGATTGAAAATCACAGTTCTGATAATAGTGATGGTTTCGCAAGCCGACAGCTTTTGCGTTCACAAGATCACATTCTTCTCTGTTAATCATGTCGTACGTGTGCAACTCAGTTTTAGATTTTGATTTGTTAATGTCAAGTTTGGACAATACTAAATTATCAAGAGATCCATCTGCATCGGTATAACACAGAAAAGAAAACGACCTGGATACGCAAGAGCTTTTTGTCATTTCAAAAAACATAACACAACATTAAATGTTTTTGTTTCTTACTGTTTTTGTCCGTTTATCTCAACACATAATTTTCACCAGAGACTGTGTGTTTCTATTCAAATAGCTAATAAGATGTCACATTATTTTCTCTGCACTTTTTTCGCATCTTAAGCACACTGGTGAACTTGTCTCGTTAGCGCTAAAGGCAAATGAACCTGCCACGTAACGTTGCGCGTTATGTTTCCATCGGAATGATTTGTATTTATTCATGGTTGATCATCTGGAGAAAAGTTTACTGAAAAGAGCGCTGGTGGAATATGCAGTTATGACACGTTTTCAAGCGAACAAGCATACCACGTTTTATTCCGATGTCACTTGTACCCCATAATTTTCAATTTTTGAACTACGTATAAAAAAACAACGAGATATACAAATTATTAATCTTCTGACGGTACAGTGAGCCGCAGCGCAACGATGATAAAGCCGTACGCTGTGCTCTGGAACCTCAGGTTACCGACCCCTGGTATAAGTACAGGTGCATTATCATTAGCAAAAGCTCGACTGTTTCTTACGCGGCCAACCATGCACTTATCAAAGCTAATGATTTGCATCAACTGTATTTTCCTGCTGCGTGTCGCAGCAATTTTCGGTGACTCGCAGCAACTGATGAAAAATTCTTAACAACCTACTGGCGTGACATTATCGTCAGCTCACCGGTTTCTTTCCTTTCTTTACAGAAAACAAAACGGTGGTTGTATTCGATCTGGATCCTGGAAGGAATTACAACGTTTCCGTCGCATGTGTGACCATGCACGATACATCGCCTCCGGCAAAAGAAAGCTTCACAACATGTAAAATTCTTGCACTAAATCTGAACCAAAAAACAGAAAATGATGCACAATCTTAAAGTCGAAAAGAAAGAAGTTACAGTTAGATTTCTGCCCTGACGCACAAACAGGCTTATCCATGGGACACTCGTTTCTGTCCTATCCCATTTCAACTTGCGACTACCCATGGGATTGCCACGAAACCAGTAATACGAAGTACACCAACGCCTATCCTCTACACTACAAAACCGTGACTAAGGCATCCCAAAATCCACAAGTACCGGTCTCGGTTGTGAGACCGTTTATGAAAATAAGGTCACCTTTGTTTTACTTGCCACCTAAAATGGACTCGACAACCTTATTTTCGGGGACCTCGCGTCGCTACGCCATGTCATGTCACTGAGCCTCTTCGTCTAACGCTTGCTGTGAGCATATGCTCTAGTTATGGCATTCAACTTCAGACTAATTCTGTTATACGATAATACAATTAGTTCACGAAAACAGAACTTCAGTTGGTGCGAACTCCGCTGGAAAATTCCGGACGGTTATGAAACAGAGTGTGGCTAATTGATACAAGCCAGTGCGAAAATAATTTTTCCCGCTTCAGCGGGAACGGGTCGCAAAGCCAGTTGAGAACCGATGGTCTAAAAGAAAGCGTGATAGACTTTAGCTTTTCCGTTGCAAGGTTTATAACTGAATGTCCGATAATGACTAGCATGAATGAAACGCAGGCGTTTGATTCAACGCAACACAGACTATAGGTTTGCCAAAAGTCTTGAAAATAGACTTGCTGCTTCTATCTCTTCTGGTTAAGAGTATATTCGTATATGTGCAGTGGCCCTTGGTGGAACCTCTCTAACACTAAGTGATCCAACGCTCACCACCCTGGAAGCTGCGTGGACACCCGCTGGTGGTGATGGATTGACAGGTTACGAAATCAGGCATCAACCTAAACAAGAAGTCGGAATAGCCAACCAACCTGATGTAAGGAAAATGTTACACTGACAAGGTTTGAATGGAGAGTAGTAAAAGAATCAGATTCGATTGACTAATGGCCAAGTTGAAATGATTTTCTATTGTTTTGGGGATTAGTTTCAAACATGTTTTTTACTTTTCATGCAGCCGCTGACTCAAACGGTCGGTGCAGATGTTCTGAAGATAACTTTGGACAATTTGCAACCAAGTACAACTTACGTGGCACAAGTCATACCTTTGTATGCCGACCTGACCGGCAAAGCCGGATTCGACGAAAAAGCAACAGGTACGAAACTGCTGTCAACTTTAATTACCCACAAAGACTTGTACGCAAACGATGCTCCCTAAAGCATGAAGAGAAAACAGTTGAAAGTTTGAGAGGAAACTGAAATAATTATTGAAACGTAGTCTTACACCACACATCAAATCTGTCAGTTTTTGAATAGGTCTGTTCCGATTCTCAACCATGATCATTCATGTCATGAATCTTGGTAATGACTGAAAGAGTGCTATTTCAAGTATTCGAGCAGCAGAGATGGAATTTTTGCGAAAAGTTCACAGCGCAACACTTTACGACAAAGTACGCAGCTGTGAAATTCGTGAAGCCTTGAATGTCAAGTTACTTTTCCTCCGAATAGAGAGATCTCAGCTGCAATGGTCCGGCAAAGTGGCCACAATGTCCCAAGCAAGATTGACGAGGCAAGCCCTACTGGTTAAACCCACGTGAAAGCGGTCAAGAGGTCGACCAAGGACCAGGTGGCATGATTACATCGCTTACCTGGCTTGGTCCGGTCTTGGTGTGGAGTGAGCGGAACTATCAGATATTGCCAAAAACCGTGAGGTATTTCAAGCTCTACTTTGGCTGCTGCCCCTCGACATTCCCGAGAGCAAAGGCGGGCATAAAAATGATGAATGAGTCTTAGACCACGTTGTAGTTCAGGACACTGAGTTTGTTCCATCCCGCTATATAGCTTAACCGGAAAACGGCGCATATGTACATGCTTATCTACTAGAACTTAACTGTTGCTGAGAATACGATTGTGTTGAGTTTTCTATGTCGTGAGGGAATTGACTGCATATATTCCAGCATCACCTGCTCCAATGCCTCGCGATTTACGATTTTCGCAAATAAAGTATACATCCGCTCGCGTGCACTGGAACATCGGCAACATTCCTGCCAAGGACGTCAATCACTACGTTCTGTCGTACACACGAGCTGATGGCGAGGGAAACCCGACTGTTATTATTGTTACTGGTGAGTGACCAACGACGAACTTTTGTTAAAGCGAAATGTTTATGTACGTGCCACGTACATTCCATCTCTCAACGAATGGGCAACTTTTTCTTGTCTATACAGGGAATAAAACAGCAACTCTTGTCGACCTTGACGCATCTGTAAAGTACAATGTTTCCGTGCAAGCCGTCACAAAATTTGACTCATCTTCGCCAGTGGAAGGAGCGTTCACGACACGTAACCTTAAAATCTTGTTTTGCTGTACACGTGTGCAGATGGTTGTTATTTTGCACGTGATTGTTGTTGGTCTTCTATCTTCTTAAAGATTATAGCTACGTCTATCACATAACGTAGTGATATTAAGTTATCTTGTCTTTAAGAACTTTTCAAGTTGTACGGTATGAACAAATATTTCTTACATCTTCCTTGAGTATTACACATCCTAAAAGAGAAGTTCTTATGTTTTGTCATTGTTCCAATACCTTACTAAAAGGTGTGTTCTGTTTTGTGTTATGGACGTATCGGTGAAATGCTATTTGCATTTTTCTGGAGAATGTTGCTTTCGATTTTATGTCATTCACGATCAGCATTGAAGAGCAATCAAACACTTCCGCACTTTTTAAACACTGAAGTCCAAATGCAACAAGCATGACGGTTATTTGCAGTGGCTCTCGGCGACACGGTTTTGACATTGAGCAACGCTACCATTGACAGCATGGAAGCGAATTGGGAACCTGCGGGAGGGGATGGACTAACTGGTTACGAAATCAGTTACGAGCCAGTCTCAGAAACCGAGGAAGAAACATCCCCAGATACGGTGGGTTTTGTTGCTGTTAAACCGAAGATGCGAAATCAAAGGTCAATAGCGGCAAACCGTAGGCCTACTTTTTACGTTATGAGCCAGATTTTCCAAAATCAAAGTATTTCTTTCTATGGTGCATAAGCCAAAATACAAAACATTGATTTGTTCAAAATTCTGATTTTCATGTTAGGTAACGACTTTCAAGGGCTAGCAGTGTGTCTGTGTTCACTGCACGCGACACAAAACCGCTAGTGGCTAAAGCACCGATTAAGCGTAACAGTTGTTTGGTCAGTAACGGAACCTGTGAGTGACTGACGAAGATCCTTCGCTGGCCAAACAAACTAGATCCCGGCTCGGACCGCATCAAATTGCGACAAACTTGACAACCGCACCTGTGTTACAATAACAAGAGAAACCTGTTGGGAAAACATTTTTGATGCTTTTCAAAAAGCCACTGCAGCAAACCAAATTTAAGAAAAATCAATTTACAGTGAAGTGTTTGTTGAAGTCTTCAGTATTTGAACACAACACAAAAGCAAATTCGCATTCATTTGTAGTGCAATTATCGTCTGAATGCCCAAAGGACGAGTTTCCAGTGGCCTTTCATCACCTGATATTCATTTACCAAACTTGTTCAAGCGTTATGTTGTTTTTATGTTGTTCGGAAACATCAACGTAACTGCTTGAATTCCCCAATACTGACCTGGGCTGCCAATTCATGTTTTGCGTGTACTTTCAACAATGCCGATTTTTGCTGCTACTGTTACGTCGTGTTATAAAAGTTTCTGACAGTTTGTTGGGGTTGTAGAATCATGGATAGGTAGCAGAAAGTCAATGCAGGTGCATGACGTTTGGATTCACTTCCTTTCCAGTGAGATGAATTCGCCCTGTTCTGGTCTTCACAGCTGTTTGCATATATAAATCAACTTAAACGAACGTTTGCAATATTATCCGGTTCGTATTACTGACTGACTGATGAATAAATTTAGAAAACACAGATTTAAAGCCTCACTCATTCATGGGTTAATTCATTCAGTTTCGCATCGACAGCCATAAATGCTATACTACGCTGTTCAGAACTGTACAATTAGATTCCCTAATGTTAGTTTGCCGATCAAAAAGGCATAATTTCAAATACTGTGTAGCCAAACTGGTTCATCACGTCGCGTTACTTTTCGCAGAAATTTGTTGCGACGAGCGATGTTTCTACATGCTCCCAAAAAACATGACCTGTACAGCGACGACGGTTGGTATCACGGGCGATGAATACTGTAATTAATTCTCGAAACTGACTGATTTGGTGAAAGTGGTTTAGGCAGTGTTGCTCTGCACGGAAAGCATTCAGCAAAAATCCATGTCACCATTGAACATGCATTTGGTTCTTAAACCCCTGAGCTCAGAAAATGGGTGTAAACTGAGGTGTACCAAGAGGAAAATGTTGCTAGCCGTTCGTAGAACCATAAAAATCTCGATGACGAAGCAAATAGTTCTTAAAACACGTTATGATAAATGAAAAACGCTGTTTGGTATGTTTGCCAAGATATCGTCTTAATCAGGGCCGCAACCAGCTGATATTTTCAGATTTTCGGGGGAGGGCAAAGTGATTGCCACTTGTTTCACGTTTTTGAATATTTCGTGGGGGGCAATTACCCGGTTGCGTCCCCTAATTGCGCGTCTGGGCTTAATCATCCACCTGGTGTGGTTTCAAAGTCGATCAGCATTTTACTTTTGAAGGTGGCTGGTGGTGTTATTTTGCTACTTCTCAACTGGGTGCAGTTATGAGGAAGATTAGATGCATTCAGCAATGTTTTACTCTACGAAGGGTTCTCAATTTTTTTATCTCTCGCTTACCACTTAGCAGCTTTCACAAATGAAATTTGCTCACTCTTTGTTTGCCACGTTACTGCTGTAGAGTAGCCTAATATAAAACTTGGGAATGGACAAAAATAATAACGAAATAGATGTCGAATAATAATTGTGCTTAAAGAAAACACAGAACGTAAATTTTTTTTGTTCATTAGTAACAAAACATCATCTCAAGTCAGGCAGTTAATCTGGAGACTTTTGGCTTCTATCTTACGCTCGATTTCTGAGATTCTTGGCATGATCGTTGAAAGATCAGCCCGCACGTCACTTCAGGCACCAGTAGAGATCGTATTTTTTGTTTTCATGTTCGTTACAAAGCCTCCAAGTGATGACATATCTTAATTAAAAAATCAGAAAAATCATAACTTGCTTACTGTACTTCCATTAATTTTCTACTTGACCAACTTTGGAAAATTTACATGATTTCCTTTCTGAAATCCCCTGCTCCAGAAGTATAATTGTGCCTGAAAGCTCTCTGAATTTTATCATGTACATCGACAATGGTAACACTCTTCCCTTGGATTTGCACATTTAGCTGATTTAACTGCGAAAAATGTCGGTGAGGTAGTCTAATGCACCAATAAACTTCTTGTTGCTAAACTGCTTGCTTAAAGGGAATTTGTGTCCTCGAAGACAAATCTCGATTTCCTCATGCAATTCGAAAACTCGAGATAAAACGAGTCTTCTGGAAAGCCATCTCACTTCACTGCGAAAAATGGTAGCAATGTGATCTGATCCCATTTCATTAGACAACATTTGGAAAAAGCGATAATTAATTGCCCGCGATCTGATATAAAATGCAGATTGGTTTACTTGCTGCAAAGCAACCTTCAGGTATTCTGGAAGGGTCTTACTGGTCACTTCATTCCGATGAAGGACACAATGAGAAGAAACAATATGTGGTGCAGGTTTTTATCACTGGCTTGACAAAGCCTGACAGCTCCGATCATGGCTGCGGAGCCCCGTCAGCGCAAAGCGATTCCACGCAGTTCCACGAGAAATTATTCCATTTAAAGAAATCATCCGTTTGTTTCCGAATATCAGCTGCTTTTTTCGTCGTTTTCAAACTTTTGCACGTTCTTCTACCAGCATGTACATATCGCCAGTAAACCAACAACTGTGCACAGTTAGACACATCTGTTGGCTCACCCAGCTGTAGGCTGATTTTTGCGGGACTAGTTCAATTTCGCCTAGTACCTGATTTAAAATGTCCTGTGACGTAGAGAGACTGTAGAGTTTTCAGGAACGCATCCGCGAAGAGTTCGGGAAACATCACATTCGCGGTGTTTCAGCCAAGTTTAAAATAAACGAATGCCTCTTAAGAATTAACGTTACCCAACAAAAATTTTTTTTATAAAAATCTATTCGTACTCTCTATTCGATGCACATTGTTTTATTCAACCCCATCTTAGTTTCTACGCCAAGCACTCGTTTTTGTCGAACAAACTTGCAGTGAATGTACCGTGCATTCTGAATAGATTACAATACGCGTTGAACCTGATGTTCACCACATCGTACTAAACAACTTGCAACCTGCTACCATCTACTCAGCGCGAGTCACTCCACTGTACGGCGAACTAACTGGGACCATGGGCGTTGACGAAGAAATGACAGGTGAGCAGTGTAACCCCCTGCTCAAATTCATCGTGCCTTTTCAATCTTCAGCTTATTATTCTTAACATTTAACCCAAAACATAAGGAACATTGCAATAAGTATGGAATGAAATATCACTAAAACATTTTTTCTACAAAATTGTTTTGATGAGATTTTTCTATGTAAAGCTTTCTTCACTACTAACGTTTGTTCGTTGCTCTGCATAGAACGTACCGTAGTTTACGAAACACTGCTTTTCTTCAACCCACAATTTCGTCTCATTACAGAAGCTTCTGCAAAATCCGCCAAAACATTTATTACTATGCACTGCCTATATGCAGCATTTTCAGCACCCATACCGAGTCGCTTGGAATTTTCGGACATAACGCACACTAGCATTCGCGTTTCCTGGAACATCACTGATTATCCAGATGAAGATTTTATTCGTTACATAGTAACATACAAGCTGTCGGGTGGCAACGGCAAGGAAGAAGTCATTGAAGTTGTTGGTAAGTATAACATTACTTTTCAAAGAAAGTTTCGCAAAAAACAAACATGTAAACAACGTTTATACAGTAGTTGCTTTTCAGGTAATTGATAAAAAGAAACAGTACTTTCTTAGCCTGCCTTTTTTGTTTTCGGAAGCTTTAATTTTATTTGTAATCAACGGAGGTCGATCTGAAAACTCCTGTTTCCTTCTGCAAGGTAAGAAAACTTGCGTGTTAACAAGATTGGATCATTCTGCGACCTACATCGTGTCTGTGTCTACTGTTGCGGAGTACGACACTTCCATACCGATTGAGGATAGTGCTTCAACATGTGAGTTGTTGAAGTTTGCCATAACTGTTGTGCTATTAAATAGTTTATTTGCGTCTGACTTGATCAGGGTGCCGCGGTACTTGTCTGCAGCGAACCAAACAACTGAGCTGCTTTTTTTCAATAAATTTTGGAAATGGCAGTGAACTTCGAATGATGAGTGACAACGCAGTTTACGTCTCATAAATTTATTTGCTTGCTTAGGTTTAAAAAATTATGTTTGACGTGTCAAGTGCGCTGTGACGTAAACCATATTACCGAGAGCAGTATTGAGTATAGATTATGTAATGAAAAAAGTTTTGTAAGCTGAGGGCAACGGTGTATTTGCTGCAGGAATTAGACACCTCATAATTTACAAGGAATTAGTATGGTGAATCAACACTGCCTAGGTCTGGTCGCTTCTTTCGACTGCAAAAATGCTGTTGTGACAGCAAAGTTTGAATGTTGTGGTTTCTGATAGCAAAAACCCCGAAAGTGATTTGATAGTTTTTAATTCAAACGTATGGTTCACAGATGCAGCACTAATCGACCCAGACAATGAGACAACGAGTGTAAATGTCTCATTTTTCTTGACCTACTTAACCTGTATTTTCATGATGAGCACATTTTATTTGTTTTCATTACAGTATCTATAAAAGTTTACTCCATTCTGCGAATGAACGTATTCAGTGCCACCACGCATTATCCACTTACCACCTTCAAATTTTTCAGTGTCTTTGGGACAAACAACCTTGAACCTGAGCAATCCCACTTTGACCTCTCTGCAAGCAGATTGGTTACCAGCTGGAGGAGATGGATTGACAGGTTATGAACTTGCTTACAAACCAAAGACAGAAAGTGATGCTGTTGTACCGGTAGGTAACCAGGTTTTCTCCAAAAACTTCCAAATATTTGGATGTGGTATTTGCGTAGTGTATAAATTCAAACATTTATCATAAAATTTGATACTGGACCTAAACTTCTATGGCTTGGGATTGCCACAGTCAGCGCGATCTTGTCCATGGCTAAACTTGGTTTTATGGTAGCCACTGTTAACCATCAACGGCTTGGGGTAGCCATTAGCAAGCTATGGCTTTGGGTATCCGATATCAACGCGATCTCATCACTCAGGAGTGAAAGCAGTCAGTGACAGGATTTAATAAAGGAGCGCAAATTCAACAACGACACACTTTTGACGAATTGCCATTTTCGTGAACGCACAGCAAGCAAAGTTTTAAAAAACTTTGTCAAGAATTTTAGGAAGCTTACAGATCGTAAACACCGGATTCAAAAGTAGTTCTGGGAACACCGTGATGACGTAGAGAATTGCAGAAAACTACTTTGTTCAACTCGAAAGTTGGAATGTCCAGGTCGTCAGGTCATCTTGGGTAGTACCAGACCCGCAACCAGCTTGGGACACCAGAGGGGGGAAGAGTTTTCGCAGAGAGACTCAAATTTTTTAAACTATGTCCAATAGTTCTGAACTACGTCCAACAAATGTTTCCAGGGGAGGCGAAAAGTTTTTAGGGAGAGCTTGGCCCCCTTGCTCCTTCCTAGTTACGGGCCTGGGTAGTACCGTTACATCTGTTCTTGAAACACATTCGTTGAACGCGAGACTAGTTTCCCTGTTAATAAACTGTGATCGATTTACTTGCCGCCATCTTTGTGGCTTATAACTATGAAAAATAGATTCACTTGCAAGTTTTAATAATCGCAGAAAAATGAAAGCAAAAAGCAGGCAGATTCCACAGAGGCTTGCGGCCAGTCTAGTTTTTTTGTTGTATATTCACAATAGATACGTTTTATTGCATCATTTCAGATAGTTTTTAAATTGGACTCATCAACGTAAAACAAGAGGAGTGGTTTAATCATTACCTAAGCGGTTTTAGGTGGTAAACAATTTTAACGTTTAGCTTTAAAGATGAAACAGAATGGTTACGCCTGCTTTTGCAAAGCCTTGCTGAAGGTTTTAAACGTAAGCATGGGTGGAGAAATGTTGCTGTGTATATTGCCATGGACATTACCGTTTTATATCAAATTTAACTGGTTACTGAAAAAACGCCAACAGACCAAAGCATATGGTTTTTCCATTCAATGTCGTTAGCACTTTTCTTAGCACTGCATTATGCACTTGATGACCACTTGAGTTTAATTTAATTACTGGAGCGTCACTACTTCATCATGCAGTCATTATGTCGAAGCTTTAACTGACTTGCCTTTTATTTTGTAAAAGGTAAACGTTTAATTATCACATGACGTTTGTCTTCAGATTTTCACAGTGGCAATTTTTATCTAATCTGTGTTGGTTCGGACTTCAGGGAAGCATTTCTGATCCTGCTTTTATGGAATACATGTTTTCCACCTGATTTGCCTGCAATATATTTTATCAATTTGTGATTACGCAAGGCTTAATTCATGAAAAACTTGCTTAATGCCACTCATATTCACCAGGCAACAATCATCACACTGGGTCCTAACGTGCTTAATTCAATCTTAACCAATCTCAAACCGGGTACAACATACGAAGTCACAGTCACTCCAATATATGGCGCACTTACAGGAGGAGTCGGCTCTGATGAAGAAGCTACTGGTTGGTGAACTTGTGATGCACTGCAATAGCTTTGTTGAAATGACTGAAGCCAGTATTAAAACACTGGTTTGTCAGAAATTATTACAAATTACTTGCAGCCTGCTGCAAGCTATCCGAAATTTTTGGTTGCCCTCTTTGAAATTTTAAAACAAATGTGTCCATGGATTATCACAAAAACAAATCGCAGAATGTTTATCATATTTTTCATATATTTGCTCAATTATTATATTGTGTGTTGAAAAAATTTCTCAAAAATTTGCTTTTGAAGAACTCGTGCGACAGCAATAGAGGAGCATGTAATTAATACTTACAGAAGCCTCTTTTCATGTACTTGTTTTATCAGCGCCACGAGCTCCTGTTCCGAGCGATCTCCGCATTTTTGAGGTCACCCATACAACCTCGAAGGTTAAATGGGAAATTGGCGATTTTGATGAGGAGAATATTGATGGTTATCTGGTTTCATATTTTATTGCTGACGGCAACGGGTCGCGGAACGAGATTTCGGTCGAGGGTAAGATTGTTTTTAGGGGTTTTTAAGTTACGTTACACATATTGTATGATAACCTCCGAAGAACAATGCGGACTTTGTTGCCGTTTACGAAATTTTCTCCGTAACGGAAACGTTAAAGCGTTAGAGTATTGATATTCTTACGTTTTCTGTAAGAGAGGCACGGATTTCGTAAGTCTTTTTGAGATAGACAAATGAGATACCGTTACATTAACAGAAATTGTGTTAGCCGAGAAAATATATTTGCAGTTGTTTAATAACATGGTAATTTTTTGCAAAATGCGACCTGCGAATCTTTCTACTTCGTTACAGGTGCACGGGTGACTGGCCTTGTTGGATTGGAACCTGCCACTGTCTACAATGTTACTGTTACCAGTGTAACCGAATTTGACACGTCTTCCACCGTCAGCGGAACATTTACTACGTGTAATATACATTTTCAGTATCTTTCATATCACGTTTCTCCTTTTTCAGATAGGTGCTGTGCCAGGTTCGGTTTTTGTTGATTGCATCACTTTTGTTCAGTTTATTGGTCCCTTTACCCACCCTGATTATCACCTTTGTATAACATCGTTGTCATCATAAATGTAAGTGTTTTGCTAATCTTGCTGGCAACGACCGAACCTGCATTTTACACTTAGTTTCAATGTTTTTATCCTTACCTTTTAATCTCATTCAAGAATAACAAAACCGAATACACACTGCGCAAAATGTTGGACAGAGATGTTGATTGTAAGACGTGTTTTGTATTTTATGCTGTGTCCAACTCCAATTCGTGCCCGTTGTATGAAATTGCCTTTGATTCCATCTGTCTCATCGTAGTGTCTCTTGGGAGTACGAGAGCCACCCTGAGCAACGCCACGTTAACGACGTTGACTCTAACCTGGGAGCCAGCAGGGGGCGATGGATTGACTGCGTATGAAATACGCTTTATGCCGAAGAATTTGCCTGGGTCCACCGTTGAAGACCCACTCTTCACGGTAAAACTTTCATTCTGTTATTACATTAAAGCAGGTTTGCGAACGTGTCGAACTCGATTCTTAACACAGCTATTGCCCAAGCAATAAAATCTCTGTTGTGACCAGAATGATTTTTGTCATCATTGTGCATTCCGAGCACATTTAAGTCATGGAACAATTGCCTTTTTCCAGTTTTCTCAAAAACGGGCTACACAACTTTCCATTAAAAATCTGTTGTAAAAGTTCACCTTTAATTTCACATTATGTCATACAGTGTTCAGTTTGCTTCGACCTGGAGTAAAATGAAGACTTCAATGAACTTTTCGATCATTTCAGCCTGTTCTGCAGCGAGTTGGGCCAAACATCCACCAACTACTGCTAAGGAACCTTCGTCCTGCAACGCTGTACACAGCGGAAGTGGTACCCATTTACGGAAAGCTTACAGGAAAAAGTGGGACTGCTGAAGAGACAACAGGTTATACGTTTAACTGTACATAAAAATAAAATATGATTTCTGCTTTCGTTTAAAACTGTTTAAAAAGATAAGAATGTATTGCGTTTTCCAAAGCTGTTTCTAAAGAATGAACACCATTGTTTCGCCTTTAGCCTGCATAAGATAATGCCCACTACCACAATTCAGAAAGTTGATATGCACTCTCACTACTTATGTGAACGTATTCACCAACCATATTCTAGCTACAATGCTATTAATGTACCTACGAAAGATTGTATTACATCTTCCAGTACAGTCATTTGCCTGAAGTTTTCATTTGCGATGCAGAAACTAATGCATTTTGTGAAAGAAAAAGATCGCGCAAAGGTTTTCATGTACAACCGAGGATTTTGCTTACGTAACCACCAGTGGAAGCACACATGTCCAACATGAAATTACAATCTTTTAATATTTAGGAGCCTTATTAACACCACGAATCAAACTACATATAAGCCTACTTATGTAAGCGTGTTTTAGTAAATGTCGATACCGAGCTTCTTTGTGCTTCCTGCCTCAGCATCACCGGCTCCGATCCCATCCGACCTCAGAGTAACCCAAATAAAGTACACAAGTGGTTTTGTTTCTTGGAACATTGGCATATTTCCTGAAGAGGATGTGAACTACTATGCACTGACGTACTGCCGAGTAGATCGATGTACAGATGAAGAAACCATTTTCATTGAAGGTAAACCTCTATAGTTGGGTGTTCAAGAATACTTGCATTAGGGATAAGCAGAAAAAGCAGTACAGTGCAAAACTAAAGGATCAGTAGAATCAAATGTAAAATGTTATCCTGTTTTCTTCACAATTTGCATATTTTATGTCAATCACCAACTTGCGAGTTGCGACGCAAGAATTTCAATCACCAACCATGTCAAACTGTAAAAGTTATGTCTTTATTGTCAAATAAGATTTGTTATTGATTTCACTATTCATGGATCCTTGCAGCAAAAGGATCGATAGGCTCTTTCCGAATAGGTAGAAATACCGATTGCGTTTTAAACTGGTTCTACTCGTTTTCAGCCATACCTACGGTCAGTAAATCCAGGACTGCAGATAAGCGTTGAACGATGGTTCATTTTGAAACGACGACAAGGAAAAGAGAATCATTTATCTTGCTTTTCGTTGACAGCCGCTGTGGTCACCGAATCGTCAATCCCGTAATGTTTTATCATTAGGCATCTCACTCCAAAGATTAGTGGTCCGTATAAATTTTTTCAAAAATTTTTTTTCCAAATTTTAAAAGCTGCTCACTTCAAATTTCTAAAGCTTTTCTTCTTTTTTGCATTGTTGGGGGTATTGACTGGATATGTCTTGGTTAAAGTGGTGTATAGACGGAGGAACATTAGTACAATTTCCTTGTTTGTGCTTCACAATGCGTTATACAGTACATAGCGCCCAATTGAAATATTTTAGAATAACTATTTTTAAACAGTTGAGAGATTTTGCCATAATTCAACGTTTAAATAGGTTCATTTAAGGCATTATAGCTTTATCAACCATTATTTAAAAGTATTCCAGTAGTCAGTGGAAACCCTTGCGTGTTGTTGCATGGTTTTCAGAAATTGGAAAAACAAGTTTTACAAATTTATGTCCGTCCTCTCTTTAAGAGCAATTTGTTTAAGTTTCCCGCCTTCAAGAGGAAGAATCTTTTCTGATAAATGGCACTGAAATGATATGCTGAAGAAACCTGAGTCAAATCCATCTTCTGAAACAACGCCGGTGACCAAACAAAGTGAAAGCAATCGGTCAAACACACCAAAAAAACTTTTTAACTCAAGTCTTGCCGTATAAGACTATTTAGAACTTGGCCCAACTTGACAAATGATACTAAATCCGCATAGCTTGTCGAAACCCTGATTTCGTTCATTGCACATGTGGTGCAAGATTAATGGCGCCACTGCCAACCTATTTTGTAAAAGCGAAGTATATCGCGTTTGCGGACTTTTAAGAGATAATTCGTTATGGTTGGTACAGGTGAGGAATTAACAACGAAACGTTGCACGAGGTCATCAAAACGATATAATTTCAGACAAAAAGGTAGAAATAAAAGTCTGAAAAGTCTTATCAGAAGTATTTTCTGATCATTATTAATCGTTAAACAGTTAGGAGGCATTCACGGATTTATTTCATCGTAATTTTTAATTGACAAGGGTCCCAAGGTTATGTTGTTTGAATGTTTAATGCATCGCAGCTGGTCGTCTTTATCGGTGATCAGTGAACCATGACCTGCAAAGGCCAAAACAATGGTTCTTGAATATTTTCTGAAAACATCCCGTGTACGTATCGCCGGTCAAAATGTTGTGCAGCTGCACTGAATTGTTTTCAGTACAGAAATTTAACAAAGAGCTCATTCAAACTTTCGGGCCGTAACCAACACACAGCACAACGAAAATATTACCAAGAGCTTGTGATGATACAACAAATCCCTGAAAAGTGGCTCAGCAAGCTTCAGGCCGATATGATGATGATGATGATCTTTTTCAGCTGTTCGAAATAAGTATTTTTCAATGCAACACCAGACTGCAAACCCTCCATGTACAGAAGCGCTTTATTCCACAAAGGGCCAACTGAGAATTTTAAGAAATGTCATCTGAACACAGTAAGGTTGCCCATCGCTGTTAAGTTATAAAGTCATGTGCCACGTTTTGTAATACCCGACTCGGAAAACAATTGAGTTATAAAGGAACTTTCGAATACAAAAATGCATCAATGATACAGTTTTATGGTTTGAAAGAAAATATCAACGCAGAGAAAAGTTTTCGATTTTTTCATGAAGGTTAACGACTTACTGCGGTCAAAACATCCACCTTGCCATGCTGACCATCACTGGCGAAATAAATTTGGTGTTTGACTACTTACCTGGAAGAGCGCTAAAACTTTGCTTTGAAAGGGTTTCCTAAAGGCAGCAATGCCTGTGTAATCGCATTAAACGAAACTGGTCTGATTATATGTGCTCCAATAACTCTTTACGGCATCTTTATCCACAGGGAAAACATCAGTTGTCTTGAAGGGATTGGAACCGTCCGTTAAGTACAACGTTTCGGTCTCTTCGGTTACCGAGTTCGATTCTTCCCAACCGGTGAACGAGAGCTTTACTACTCGTAAGTTTGCGAAATGTGTCTGGAGATTTATCACTGCCAAGACCGACAAACCACAAATGCGGCATTATCATGCTATTGTTTTCGCAGCCTCTCTTGGGAGCACGACTCTGACATTGAGCAATGCGTCTACGACAACCATGGTTGCGACATGGACTCCAGCGCTGGGAGAAGGTTTGACCGATTACCAAATCAGCTATCAGCCAAAACGTTCATCAGGAGAGAAACCGTCTGATGCTGTACGTTTTGTTCTCTGAAGAAGTGTGGCGATTGTTTTGGTTTTTATGCCTGTTGCACATGGAATCCTGAGTTGTGTAACTGCATATGTAACTTGATTAAAGCTTTCTTCTAGAAAAAAAACAATGTTCGCTACATATTATACTGCGATGTTTTAATTTTATTTGCCCATAAATTTTAGTCTTATATAGGAGTATAGCCATAAACGTATTCTGAGCGTGGAGCTGGGGTGGTCAAAGGTGTTACTGGCGGTCAGTTATGTAATTAAAACGAAGTAAAGCAAAAATTCATCTAACGTCAAAAAGTGGCGTCACCAGATTTTCTAATTGTGGAGCCTAGACGGGGCTGATGGTACTATACATTCCGTAAGTTGTCATTCAAAAGAAAACTGTAGAAAAAAATTTTTCTCCAATTTTCCCTCTTCCAGTCAACGTCAAAAGCACTTCAACGTCTACGTTACTTTTATAAAATTTCACTATTCTTGAGACATTTTACTTCTATGTCCTTAATGTGGGTTCAACGGCCCATTGCTGACGGTTATGACGTCAACAGGGTTGTCAGATGCGTTTTGTAAAAATACCGGCCATTTTTTCAACAGTGTCGGATCTAGGCTGCATATTTAATGGCACTAGATTCCCGAATAAAATTTTTGAAAAGAGCGCTTTTTCGAGAATGCATTTATTTTTCATCTTATTTTCTTTACAGTTTCATGACACTGCCACAATGTTTAGTTCGAAAATGTTTCAAACAGTGTTTAAACGTACGCTTTATAAGCATAGTCTAAAGCCCTACGTTAAGCATTAGCAAACTAATCTACTTTAAATGAAAAACGATAACTGCAGTGTTTTAATGTGAACGGAGGCGTTTTCTTAAAGTCTAAAGAATGATACATTTAGTAAAATTCCAATTTTACAGCATATCAATTTCTGAAGTGAACAACATCTTCCGTACAATTTCATAGTAGGTCCCTGTTTTTGTTTTTCTACGGTATGCCTGATATTGCCTGTACGAACACCATAACACAAGTAATAATTTCTTGCCAGCTACATTCTCTTCAGTTTGCAACAAACACTTTCTAGTTCAGCTGAAACTCTAAAATTATCACTACTTTCTGGACAATTAGGACTGGGTGGGAGATGCCCTCCCGGTTGATTTACTGACCCTTGCTTGAGTTAGTTATAGTCAGCTGACGAAATAATGTGTCTGTTCAATGCAGCTCGCGTGATTGTGAAAGGTTCACAGGTCACTGCAATGTCACTGTCGTCCTGTCCATTTCTATAATTTTCCTGCATTCTGCCTGCAATAGCCTACGGTAGTAGTTCAGACAAAAACCGCACCTACCTGATCTACGCCAGTTACACGATTACTTGCCAAAAAGAGATGGTCATACAGATCACGTTTGGGACGACGGAACGTGTTGACTAAACCAAGGAAGAAGGAAAACGGAGAGACACTGAATGTTATTAAGACGCAAGCAACAATTTGCCCTTATATGAATTTCCTCGAAGAAACTGTCCTGACAAGATTCGCTATGCCAGAGTCAGAGTCATGAGATTTCGAGAAGTTCTGCGTCAGCTATTTTCGCAGTTACTGCAAATTATTTATTTGCAAAATACCGGCTTCAGGCACTGGTTTTTAAAATACCGGCTTCTGCTACATTAGCAGCAAAATACCGGCCAGGCAGGTGAAATACCGGCCATCTTGCAGCCCTAGACGTCAGCCAAAAATTGGGGTAGCACACAGGGGATCAAGCTAATTTTGGAGGATCATGGCCTCTATGACACTGCCGAATCTCCGTTCATGGTTCTCCTACACTGCCGTTGATTGTAATACCTGCGGGTAATTTTATTTGCCTGTGATTTACCGCAATACCTGCCTCTTGCCAGTGCACAGCAATCAAACCAACATGCATACTGTTCTTCCGCAAAGAAATGTATTTTACCGTTTTTAATGGCAGCTTCAGTCCCAGTTTATTTGTTGTATTTATTTGTCGATAGTCGATACTGACATTCACTTCAGATATAATCCTTTTTGCGAATGCCAAAATCACTGCAGAAGAGGCAGCACCCGCACATTGCCGGGCTGTGACGGTTTGCTGTGATGCTCGGTTCGTACTTTGAGACGAAGAAATCTCTGTCTGTAATTGAATAATGTCGAAAGTTGACAGGGAGTGATGCTACGCATCATGACTGAAGTAGCTAACTATTTTTCGTCGGTAGCGTTGTAAGCACTTTTAGTGCCTGGGTGCGCAACCCGCGTTAAAGCATCGATCAACTTGAAAAAGGTTTACAGCGTTGTCAATTTCAGCTGTCAGGTGCAAGTTACAATCAGAGTCGATGTTATCTCGTGAGAAACTGATATTTCCCAGTTGAAAAATTTGCTTTGAGTGCGTAACAGCCCCCATATCTCTTACATATCTTTCTCAGGCAAATGTCATTGAACTGAGTTTCTGCATCATTTTTATGACGTAAGAAGTTTATCAAATCGTCGCATTTTCCTGATGTTTTCGTTCTATGTGAAGGACCATGACGTTTCTTGGAATAGCCTGAAAACAATTTTTGGACAATTTGATTGTCTCAAAAACTTGATGGGTGTCATTGCAAGTATTTTCTGCCCACATGTGTATAACTAAGTCATGCTCAATGTACCGCGCTCTTGCGAAATGTGCGGCATGAATGATTTTCCTTCCATGTGTTGTCGGCGAGTGTGACTAAGAACGTATCGCTGGCATCTTAACTTTGTGTTTTGAAAACCGCAGATCTTCAGGTTAGTAAGCCCGAATGTAACTCAAACAACACTGATTGGCCTCGATCCTGGCACAGCGTACGTTGTTGAAGTTACGCCTTTATACGACACGCTGAGTGGAGGAAAAGGCATAGACGAAGAAATGACTGGTGAAAAAGTTGCCATTTGAGTATATTCAAATTTCGTTGAAAGATGAAAACCTTCAATTTCTATTTTTTAGCTCGCGTAGCTCCAATTCCAGAAGATCTGACGTTTTCCGACATATCGCACACTAGCGTTTGCCTGACGTGGAACGTCGGAGAGTATCCGAAGGAAACAATCGATTACTACCTGGTGATCTACACCCCAGCAGATGGAAGCAAAGAGCCACTTGTAATCAAGAGCAGCCGTGAGTTGGAGAGCTATAACCGCTCTAGATGTTATATAACCGCTCTAGAGGTTGCTGGGCCTTCTGTCTTGAAGTTGCTGGTCCATATTCTGTGTTGCAAATTTTCTTATGTATTTTTTGTATTTGATACTTTTTGTATGTTTGATTTGTAAACCGCACGGGCATCAAGAAACGCATGCTTCAGGTGAGGAAACATGTGACATAAGAAATCTCAATTCATCAACAACGTACGATGTATCTGTGACAGCAGTAACCGAGTTTGACACCTCTGCACCCGTTGAAGGAACTTTTGAAACATGTAAGTGTCTGTAGTAGATGTCAATCCAGTTGTTGAAAGTTCGATTTCCTTTTCGTTCTTTTTCTCATCAAGCCAGTATTGTAACATGCCCTTGCACCACTTTATGAATGACATTTCTAATATGCTTTATGAAAGAGAAAATGAGCTGATTAGAAGCAATCGTAACGACAAATTTGCATAACAAATAATTCTATAAATACAAAGGTGGTAGATAAGCGTAGGTCTCAATAACATATTTTGAGCGCACGTTTATGTGATGATGAACTACTGCTTACTGTGCTGGGTTAAATGCCAGTAAAACCTCCCTTTTGATTCAACGTATCCTTCATCAGACTTGGTTCTAATCATTATTTGCAAATTAACTTTCAAAGTAGAGAAACGATTGATGCTTAAAGATTATAACATGTGAGCTGTGTCCTAGAAACAATACTCTGCAAAAATTTCATTACGCTTAGAATTCGAAAAAGCGATGAAGACATACTTTGTTCTTGCTTTAGTATCACTTGGTGGAACGAGTGTCACTCTAAGCGATCCCACGCTGACGTCGCTGACGGCAAACTGGAAACCAGCGGGAGGAGATGGTCTTACCGGGTACAGGATCGAGTACAGTGCAAAAAAACAGCTGGGATCGACGGTGAGAATCATCATTTGTATATAAGTCAATTTTGAATTTACATAAGTATTCGTGCGTTAGCTTCTGTAGATGCAATGCTAAGGAGAAGAATAAAAAATCTGTTTAATTAAACTGTTTGGTTGTCACACCAAATTGCATGGATTTGGAAGCCGTCTGTTACGCCTTCAATTAATGCTTCAGAGAGAGATGCATACTGAAAGTCAGAAAATATTGGATACTGTTTCATTTTAGAGCTAGATAAATTTCAAAAATTTTTTCCATGTGCTCTCAGGTATGACGAGGCCTTGTGTGTTTATCTGCAGCCTCTGGTTAAAGAATGTGAGCCAAACATCACACAAACTGTGCTGGACAACTTGCAGCCAGGAACGCAATATGTTGTTCATGTTATCCCACTCTACGGTGAGCTGGTTGGGAGAAAAGGTTCAGACGAAGCCACAACAGGTAACACATAGTGGTCTGTGCACAGTGGCGTATCCATGCAAAATGGCGCCCATTGCAAAAATTTTTACGAAAGTTAAACCATTAAGAAAATAAACGTTTTCAAATGGAAAATGTATGGGTTGATTTTTGCTTTGAACTTTTCAGCAAATAAAATATAATTTATCCATAAAGACCATACCATACTTCTAAACTCATTTATTTTTATTATGAAGAATATGAAACATCCAAATAATAACGTTATCATAATTTATAGGCTTACATAGGGTTACATGGCAAAATTGTATATCTTACAAAAATTGAAACAGCGTATTGCAACCGGAAACGACAATTTCTTTCAGAAAAAAACACGTTTGTTTTGAATTGTACAATAAATTTTTTTTGCAAATCATGTACCTTATTATGTTCCAAAAAAACGCAATCCCATCGAAACATTAATAAAGCCAACCTTTTCCGGTTAAAGTACACAAAATGTCCTTTCCTATACTCATCAAAGCTAGATCACACAATCTGCCCTGACTTATTCTTAGTCACTGAGGCTCAGGAGGTATGAAAGAACCAGTTTCACTTTGCTGAAAAGTCGCTCGCAGCTTGCTATAGGTACTGCCATTGTCAGCGTTTTTTGCAAAGTAATTCGAAGAATGTCAGGAGGACTTCAGGACGCGATAATTTTAAGTTGCATGGCTTGAAACCAGCATTTTGCAGTCTGGATATTCTCGTACAATTATTTCCCATCTACATATGAACTGTATACAGTTCCTAAATTGTCACACATAGATATTAGTTTTTCACAGTCAGGACCGTACAAAGGACTTGGACATCGAACAGAAAGCCAAATTTGGACAGAAAAAGCTTATCAAAACACGAGTAACAAATCACTTCTTTAATGAGTTAAAATTTTTTGCTCAACTGGTACGGTAACAATGATAAATGCTGATTTTTCGAGGACTAACTAATGTTCCCTACCTTAGTCTCTGGACTACTAATGTTTCCCTACCTTAGTCTCTGGACTGGGGCATTGTGTTCAGCCTACCGTGAGAAGGACGATGCCTTGTAGATGTGGCAAACGAGCGTTCTTGTTCTGTCACAATGTGTCACAATGTCTGACCGTCGTGTTGTGTCACAATACCGCAGGTTTGTCATAATACTTGGCAGAGCTGACACAGCACGCCCGACTTAATACGTTAGATTTGGGTGCGCCGAGCAGCTTCGCAGTTTATAGTTGTATGTGGCGCAACACAGAGGTTCAAGAAACTGTAAATAACATTTTTTATTTGTGCCAAGCAATTTTGTGCCCCACTGAAAGTTGCGCCCATGGCACGTGCCATGCCTGCCATACCCTAGATACGCCACTGTCTATGTACCTAGCATTATTGAGATATTCTGTTGATCGATCTCTTATTCTGATGACCTTATATCGTTCAAAAATCTGAAACACTTTATAATTGAGATTCACTGCATCGTTGGCATCGTTGTTAAATTGAAAGGAACAGCACGTTGAGTAAAAATTTTACTCTGGTCATGATAGATTGTTTTGTCAGTAGTCTGGTCCTGGGCATTTGAACTTTGGTGCTGCTATGGAATTAAGCCCAGAATTATTGTATACGGTGTTTTTTAAAGCGTTTGGAAGGACTGATATTTTCGAAGGGTCTCTCAAAATACAGAAGAACCCCTCTGCATAACCACCTTAAAAATGACACAAAACCTCGCTTTATGACCATCTCGATATTCAGATGAAGTATTTGCGGTCTTTCAGAATGTCTCTACCAAAGTCCAGTAACAAACTTTAAGAAACCCTGATTGTATATAAATTAAAAAGATTTTTTAATCTCCAAAGCACAATTGCCTCGTAAAAAATGCTTCTAAATCTAAAAAGTATCTGCAGGTGTTTGAAACAATAACATACACGTTACGAAAATACAAACATGCACCGTCCATGCCATACTGTTTAACTACTCTGAATTTGGTAAATAAGCGTCTGATATGTTAGATAGGACACACTTCACAAAATATCTATCACAAAATGCAATCAAAGAGAAGCAACAGAAAAAATATTTGGTTTTCCAGGTACAGACGGACAAAATATGCTAAATCGCTAGTCAAAATTGCCAAATAGCTCCAATAAACATCAAGCAGGCTGAGAAGAATTTAAAAGTTTAAGGTCAAAGCAGACAAATTAAAAAAATTGCCAAATAACGTTTTTTTCATGCGACACAACTAGAGGCCAAAAACATGGCAAACCATGATGCGCATGCCAAACCACTTTTAAATAAGGTCGGATATTTGGATTTTGCTAAAACATGCTAACCTTGCAAATCCTGCTCGAATTCAGGCTAGAAGGCGACACAAAATCTTGCCTATATGAAAGAACATGTTCCTGTTTTTAAAGAAAGGTATGCAAGTTTTCATTCAATCAAATTCAGTGGGAAGTTTGATACCGTATGTTCTTGAGTAGCTTATCTAATCAAGGATAATTTTTGACAGAGCACATCTACGTCATCCTGTAGTCCAAACTTGAGGGTTATGTTTCTTGTCACACTTTGCGGGGTGTTGTCATTCTTCCAACTTGATCTCATGGCAATCGTGTTGGGTTACATCTTTCACCCGCCTGTCAACTTTATGAGAGAGAGAGAAACAAACTTAATATGAAAGCAATGGTCACATACAGAAGACCTACTAATTGGAAAAAAGCTAACAACTACAAGCACCTTGCTTCAGCCAAGACAAAAAAGCAAATGGAAAATGTGTGAAGGTCTTGCAAGCACTGTACACTTTGTGATTACCATGGAAAGCACAATTACAATAAATCCATGGTCCCATGTGTTTCACAAATAATGACAAAAATACATATTTCCCGCTGAACCAAAACCTGACATGTGCAAACCATGGTATTTACTGTATGTAGCGACTTTTTGAAATGCCATCAACAATATGATGGTCAAACAGTAAACAAATTTTCCACGGGATGGTCATCGCATCCAAGTAGTTGGAACAAACCAGATATCAGGGATGATAGTGAATAAATGGTTTTATCGCAGTATTATTCTTTGTTCCTTGACATCATAAATAAACCACCTATCACATGAAGCTTAACTGTTACTGTTTTATGACATCATAAAAAATTTGATCCATGACATCATAAATAAACCACCTATCACATGAAGCTTTAACTGTTACTTTTATAGAAATATCCAGTTTTCGCTTTCTTGATACCTGTGAAGATAATCGTTTTGATAATTGCAACGCACACATTAGAGCATGATCCTTCCTCGTGTGAAATAATTTATTGTTCTATTTGCGATGTTCAACGATTTTCCCATTCACTGTTACCGACTTGTTTTGACGTTTCCTAACATCCACATAGCAACCGATATTTATACTTCACAGTGTTTAAAATTTAATTTTGAAGAAGTTCGAAGCTTGAGGTTCTACATGCAACAGAAGTAAATTGGGTTGATACATGAAAATATGTTCTTTTCGAGGATATTTTGCACTTTTTAGCCACATAAGGTCCTTAAGGCGAAAATACCATATGATTTAGCTCAAAAATAAGTTTAAATGTTGCAGAATACCGGTGCCGTAGGGGCAGATCCAGGGGGTGATTCGGGCGATCTCCCCCCCGTAAACCTACGAAAGTAACCTTATTCACCATCATTTCGTACAATTCGGAAAATAATATTTGTGGTGTAAGGCCATTTTGTCGTCCATTGTTTTGTCACCGCAGTGCTGTGAAGTAGGCTATACTTCATCCCTCTTACAGTAGCGAAACCCTTATGAGACTTGACAACCAAATATTACTGAATTCGCCCTCCTAATAATACTGGCTGGATCCGCCACTGACCGGTGCTACTATGCGCAATTGTCACACATGATCTGCCCATGCCTAAATTGGTCATATTTCCCTTTGTTACTCGGCAGGTAGCCATGGGCCGAGATGGGCATATATTCCTTTTGTTTCACGACAGTTACCCAAGACGAAATTGGCAAATCTTTTTGTTACACGTCAAGAAAGCAAGGCCAAATAGGCTATTCCCCTTTAACTTGAAAAATATGAAACTTGTGCGGTTTTAGGACTGCTCGACAGAGCGCATAAAAATACAGCAACTGAAAGAATCAGATTTAAACGGAAATTCTTAGTATTTCTAAAATTAAGTTAAAAATTGGTTTTAACCGATTAAGCCTCATGTACTTGTGAAGGGTTTTAACTTGGTTTTTGTTAAGGGGTCCACAGCTTCCAGCCAAATTGTCAAAAGGGTCCACGACACTGTAAGGTTGGGAACTCATGGGTCATGGGTTTACGTGCTGCTTCGCCAGAAGTCTGCGTGCAGATGGCGTGAAGCCGAACGCTTCTGAAAAGCAACTTTACGCAACTCGAGTTAAACCAGATTTTTAATCACAGTCGCAGAAAGACCAGTTTGCGTGCTCTGAACTCGTGAGAAAAATCACGATTTGTCAAAAATGTTCTTTAGCGCGATGGCAACAGGTCTTAGGAGAGCTAACACTTCATGACTGCAAGCAATAGCAAAGAAACTATTCCGCAGGGTTTAGATTTGTTTACTCAAACTTTGGACCACTGTGTTTAGGCTTACATGCCTTTATTAGTGGATCGCCGAGTTTTAGCCAGCTACTACACTTGTTCAGGTAGTTTCGAAGGTTATTTCCTGAGATTCCACTGTTTCTGACACTTGACACCAATCTTAATGACAAACTGAAGCATGATTATGAAGCTGCAAATCAATTACGTATTGGAGCAAAAAATTGGGATATACTTAACAGTTTCATCAACACTAAAAAAGACTTCAAAAAACTATACATTTTTATTTTGAGACGTTTCGGATTATTCTTAATCCATCTAATATTCTTAAATCCACGTTTCGGATTATTCTTAATCCAGGCGCTTCGGATTATTCTTAATCCATTTTTTTGACTGAAGATGGATTAAGAATAATCCGAAACGTCTCAAAATAAAAATGTATAGTTTTTTGAAGGCTTTTTTAGTGTTGATGAAATTACGTATTGTAATACCTGTGTAATTTGGCGCCTGCACTTATGGTGCAACTTCCAGGTTAAGAATAGAGACGTGGCGTATTTTACACACAGTGGCGTACGCAGAAAATTCCCGAGGGGGGGCAAGTTTCGTCACAATCGTGTGAAGTCACAAATCAACTTTAGGACGACCATTCTAGGAGGTCCGGGGGCATGCCCCGGGAAAACTTTGCAAAATTACACCAAAAAATACGCAAATTACACCTAAAAATATGCATACTGTTTATAATTTTTTTTATTTTTAGGGTCCGGGGGTGGGGGCCATGGCACAGTGCCCCACCCTCCGTACGCTAGTGTTTACACGCATTAGAGATCAGCTTCCTTCTGAGATCATTCATGGTTTATAAAAAGCCTCACGCAAGCCAAGGATCATAGCCACTGGGGCGACGGTGGTACCCAACGCCCATTTCCAGTTGGTTCCCTTCAACGGAAATGGGCGATGAACCTTTTCATAATGTTTGGCTGAATGGGCCACTAGTTCTGTTGCGTACACCTCAGCAACCAAAACATGGTCACACGCGTCGCGCACCGTTTTCGACGATGTGGTTTTGAATGTATAGTGGGCTTACCATTGTTTTGTAATCTCGTAAGAGCTTCAAGTGCAAGCCGCAAGTCGATACTTTATAATTAACAGCCAGCGCAACACTCAAACGCAAACGCTCTTAAATCGCACAGAGTCACTACAGAAAGTAGTTTTTCAAAAAGAACGTTGTGAGCAAAAAATAAAATTTTGAAAGTATTATAATAAATTCTTTAATTGCGGTTTGTTACCATGAGTAGCGCAACGTCAAACGTGCCAGAGGAGTAAATATAATGTTTGGTTTGTAACTTACATTTTTTCTACTCAGTGCTCATGGGTATTTTATGCCCGATAAAGTTCCAACAAAGTGCTGCTGTGAATTTAAACACTCGTTTACTTGCAACGTTTCAGCTGCTCCGGCTCCCACGCCACAAAATCTGCGCTTTTCTCAAATCACTCACACGAGTGCCCGGGTTCACTGGAGTGTAGGAGATTTTCCTATGACCGATGTCGACCATTTCATTGTTTCCTACGTTCCAGCTGATGGCAGTGGAAAAAGGATCGTCATACGTGTGCGTGGTAAGATACAAACAAACATCGAATGCCTGAATATTAACGGACAAAAAATGTTGTTGAATAGCACCTCTTAACTATTTCGAATCGTTAAACCGCAGAACTCAGCACTAGCCGTTTAAAGTAAAACGCAAATTGATGCGAATATTAGAGGGATTCAAGCGCATGTTACTAGCACGATTGTTTCATGAATGATTATTACATTGCAAGCACAAGGAGGTAGTAACTATTGGACATGTGAGTGTGTGTTTGTGAGGCAGACTGATTTATTTTAATTAAGGTGCAAGCGGTTGGTCATTTGTAAGTACGAAACTTTTAACGGAGCATGTCAGTAATAACGAAAGTATACTTGGAAACTGCAAGCGTTTGCAATCTTAACAGGAAACAAAACATGTCTGCTACAAGATCTGGATCCATCTGTAAAATACAACGTTACGGTTGCCACCGTAACTAAATTTGACACATCTCCACCAGTGAGAGGAGCTTTCACAACACGTAAGTGTTTTGCACGTAAAGCTACCATTTGCATGTTGCATTCCGAAGTGACATTTCATTGTAGGATTTGGGTAACAAATACAAGCAGATGAAAATTGAAATGAAATAAATTTTAGCTTCTACGCACCCACCACCAAAGCTTATTTTGACAGTGCAGTCCGACTTATAATGTTGTGCCGAGGTCAAAGTTGTGACTAAAAGGAGAAATCATTTTCGTCACTTTGCGCAGATCCTTTAGTTCGGTGGTTCCCAAAGTATGGGTCGCGACCCAAGCAAGGGTTGCTTAGTTGCGGCTGTTTAAACTCTGTTTTCGTACACCTTTAGGGGTGTCACTAATGGTCTGCGGGTCCCCGGCACCTCAACTTGCTTGCGCCGTGAGGCACGCGGCTGCTTTCTTTATGAATGCTGCGCTGATGGCGAGACAGTGGCAGCACGGCGCGTGAACCGTGCCGTTGCACTCGCCCATTAACGAAGCTGGACAACCTGCAAGTACAGTTCTTCACTTCTTCGGTATGACCCGACGGAATCGACCCCAGCCGGCCCCTGCCAGCTTTCTCAACCAACTGTATCACTTAGCCGGTGACAATGGCAATGTTAGTTTTTCAAATTTCCCACGTGCTTTTATTCCAATCCTTGCTTTTTGCGTTGTTGTTTCTAAAACTGAAATCCATCAACCATGTTTCAGTACATCTTGCACACCGTTCTCCAAAATTACGCAGTCCCAAGTAATGTTTTCAAACAATGCTGGTGTCGTGGTTGGCAAAAATTTCTGTCGAAAATTTTCTCAATTGTAACTTAGTCAAAGTAAATAATTTTTCGTTACGCTCTAACCTACCATGTATGCAAAATGTTTGGAATTTATATTGACATAGTTATATGTAACTATATACTTTAGAAAAAATGGTTATACCCTGATTTGGTACTGTGCAAGCGAATGCCTATAACCTAAGTGATATGTATATTACAAGAGAGTTAAAACTAATAAAATTTATAATCTATCAACTTACTGGGACAGCTGCAAAGTTGCCAAGTTATGAAGATCGTCAAAAATAGTAGTTGTTACAATTGATAGGCACATCACTGAAACTCAGGGAGTCCCTTAACCTAGAAAAAAATTGTTTGCAGCTGTAAATGTCCGGGACTCCTGTTTTATTATACCATTTGTAATCAGCATAAATATAAACCAGAATTCATGCACGTGTGCAAATCTATGGATTCAAGTTTCTGTGCATGACGTTTCTAAGCACCCACATAGTTGCAATTGCTCACAATCAAGCTCGTATTCCACATACGATATATTTTTGCAATAAATGCGTATACCGAGGTCAAACAGGGTGAATACTTTCATAAATCATGTTGCAATAAGAACATATGCTTTCGCTTCAACTTAAAATCAGGCTTTTGGCTTTGAAAAACGATCGGGTTTGTCGAAACGAAGGGTGGAAAAAGAAGGGTTGGCGCAGATGAGTTGGGAAAAAATCTTGCCATCAATGCATCAATTTTCTAAATTGCAGTGTCTCTTGGTGATACCGTTTTAACTTTGAACAATCCAACGCTGACGACCTTAACGGCTGAGTGGAAGGCCGCAGGGGGACACGGTTTGACGGGCTACGAGCTGAGGTACGAAGCCAAAGAACCTACCGGATCTCGAGGAGTTAGACCACCCACAGAAGTAAGAAAAATATTACCTTTTAATATTACCAACGCAGTTAAAATGTATTTGTTGAACTGCTTTTCCAAAGACATCGAAACGTTCAGAATTCGTGGCATAACTGATTCCAAGATATAAAATTCAGTGGTGAGCACTGAAGGCTAACGACATTCAAAGTATCCTCGATCCTAAATTAACTACTGTAGAAGCTATTCAGTACCCTCTGGTCAGTTTGTCAAAAACATTTCTAGATTTTTACAAAAAACGTGCAAAGCACAAGTCGTCACGGTGCTGATCCTCACTTCTTACTGACTGTTCGGCAGACTGTCAAGTACTATGGTCCTGATGTCAACAGCGCAGTTTTGAACGATCTGGAACCAGGAACGCTTTACAAGGCAAGAGTGACACCTCTGCACGGGCATCTCTTTGGAACACACGGTTCTGACGAAGAAATGACTGGTGCGTGACCTTGAACCGTCGTGCAAAGACATGCTTACGTATACTTATTTTCAGCATGAAAGCAAGTAAGTCATAATCTGCCTGCGCAGAGGTTTCAACAAACAATTTGTTGGTCAGACGTTTTACAACCTCCGGTCGTGCGGATTTCAAACACGAGTTTGTCCACAATACATGCGTCGTGGGATGTAATCAATTATCCAGCAACAAGCTGGACCGCCGTCATTTATTCGGAAGACTACGACACAGAAACGGTATATGCTCTGAGAGAATGATGTGATGAAAATCCGTGTTGTTCTTATTTCTGTCGTGACTCCATGACTAGTTCTTACATTATGAGTACAGAGACCCAACTGCTATTCTGGTGCAGGTGGTGGACGTTGCTGGAAAAGAAACGGAGAAAAAGTTTGTTGATTTGTTGCCTTCCACGAAATATATCGTGCAAGTCGAAGGTCACGTGACAGAAGATGGTCATGTGATTGATAGTCCCAAAGGTGCTGCCAACGCAAGTACAAGTAAGTTGCTAGCATCTGGAATATTCTTAATTCTGAACAATTTATTTGGCTAATAGCCTTCAAAAAATTTAAGACTTGAATTTGATTCGTTGTTTAACCGGCTGAGATATAATTTTTAAGCTTTTCTCATGTTTGTGAGATGCTACGCAACAAATGTTCCATTTTGTTTTTTTCAGAAGCACTGGTCGCACCCAATGTCACTGTCATCGAAACAGATGAAACCGAAATAACTGTTTCTTGGGAAAACATCAATATTCCTGTTGATCAGTGGACAGTGAGAGTTTTTCCTGAAGGGAGAAATCAATACGTGGAGGTCAGCATAAAAAATTTGTGCGAGGACTTTTTTCACATCAGTTTAATCTAATTACTTATGCCCTTTTCAAATCGCCAATTACATCGGCTGATCAAGAGCTGTGGGTGCGCTTATGCAAATGCTCCCTAATTGCCAGTTCTATGAAGCGATCGCCCTTTTGCCTATCGTTAATCTGGCTGATAGGCACTGCGACTTCGGATGTGATTGCTTTTCACTGCTCTTTCGCTTTGACGTTGAGCGGATATCCGAATTTTTATTTCGCAGAGTGAAGACGTAGACGGTGACATTCACCAATTCACCTTCAGGCAACTACAACCGGCGACAGTATATCTAGCGGAAGTTATAGGGCACGTAATCGAAAATTATGATGTCTTTGACAGTCCTAAAGGAGAAGACAGCGGTGTGACAAGTATAATGAAAATTCTGTTTTAAACTCGTGCATTTGTCACCACAGTTCAAAATGGTAGGCAAAACTTTAGGATTTGTGATGATCGTAGTGGGGTCTTCAGACGACTGCCTGTTGGAAACTAGCAAACATTCACTGGAGAAGCAAATTTTTGTTTGCAAAGAATAACCTAACGCTTACAATTAACAGCAACATCAAGTTGTACAGATCTTTTTTCATGTTGAGTATTGTAAAGAAAAGTCCATCTCCGGGGAAGTTCGTTTGGCCGGGTCCACTTCAAATGCTGCAACTGAAAGAACTTTTGTATCAATTCTTTTTCTGGATAATACGTAGTTTCTATTTCAAAGACTAGGGCCGCTCCAATATGATGCTTACAAAATCGCGACTGCTTGACTATGAGTTTAAGAATCCTTCGCGAGATTTCCGGCGGTGTCAAAGGTCTGACACTTTTGAATAGCGAATGTGCTGCGAAACTGACAATGTTTGCGAAGAATAGCGTGTTTCTTGCACAAAAAAGGCACCAAAAACACATATACTTTATGAGGATAAGCCCCCTTTGAAATGACAAGCGAGCTTAATCTACATCTATGTACTGCATTTCTTCTACGCCATATCACACTGAATTTTAATTCCCACAGAAAACGTATTGAAATAATGCGTACGCACGATACTTTTCTTAGGTATTTATTTATTTGTAAAAAATCATTTGTGTCAGTGCTTACGCGTCGTCGGCCGGTCCGAACGCTACTTTACAACCATTTGGTCAAATTATGTTCGTTTCAAGAAATCATTTTCAACAGAACCCGCTCCTCCGAGTGACATTGTAGTGGTCGACAAAGGCTTAACTTTCCTTGAAGCGACTTTCGAGCCATCCCATAGTTCCACTGACGGGTATGAAGCAGACTGTGTGTCGAATAATGATGGCACTACAGTGAAGGGTACAGTATCTCAGGTCAGTTTCCATTTAATACCTTCTGGCGGTTGTTGCAATTGGTTACACGAACCTCGGAGCTTGAATTTTCAAATATTTGAACTTTCACTTGCAGACAGAGATCGGTTATTCAGTTGTATGCAGTGAGTTGACGCCAGCAACGCTTTACACAATCAACGTTCGCACTGTTTTCAGGTGGGCAATTTTGTTTCTGTGAGTTCGATCGTTCAGTTGCCTATCGAATTTGTTTCAACTTAGTCATTTTGCAGGTCCATTGTAAGTGATTCGATTTTCACAAGCGACACCACTTTGGTGCCTCCTCCAAAGCGTATAATGGTTACCCAGGTGAGTGCTTCAGCACACTGTAGGGAAACTGCTGCGAAAGTAGTTGCAAGATGGTCTAATTTAACACGCGTCTTCGAGCAAATAAGCATGTATAGCAAAGGCTCCCAACTTTTTTTACTCCTGTACCCCTACAAATTTTTTTCTGACCTCGCACCCCTACAATTTACAGTCAATAACCAGCTTTCAAACGTTTAGAAAGTCATTTGAACTTTTTGATATATAAAGAAAATCAAACATATGGACAAGAAGGATGACACAGATTTGAATATACTCTAAAAAAATAATCACCTTCTTGAAATATGTACCTAATAATAAAGTCAAAACGTTGACTTCCAAATATTAGCTAATGTATTCAGTTCAGTGTCTCTTTTGTTCCTGTTTCTTGTTTATCAGTTTTTCACAGTGTGGAACTATATTGCTGATAGCAACACGAATGTCTGTGTGTGCATTCAAGCGATTTCTAGATTTACAAAGAAAACAATAAAACGCAGGATAGTAATAAATAGATCAACTTCCTGTCTTTAAGACAGACGCTTCTCGTACCCACTGGAATGATGTCTCGCACCCCTGGTTGAGAATCACTGTCCTGTAGTATTGCAAATTTGTGAATTGGTAATTTGCGAACAACTGTAGAGTTTTTAATTTAATCCAGGTTAATCCTGACTATGCACACCTAACGTTTTGATTTCATTAGGAATGGACTGAGCAGCGATATAGCTAATATACCAAAAAGTGACAAGATTTCAGAACCATTTGCCAACAGGTTTCCAACTGGCAATACCAGCAATAAGTGGTGCTTATGAAAATCTGAATCATCCAACACGTTTATGCCTCGTCACTCAAGCGACATGATGGCAATGCTTATTGGCCTGGTTGTGCTTTCGCTCATTTTCATGTCGTCAAAACGAATTTAACACAATTTTACTTCATTCAATTTCTGTTGTTGTTTGAAAACTGCTTGAGTTGGAATTTACGTGAAAAATTCTGATTTTATGAAAAAAACTTATGACCTACGATTTGTCTTTTTCGATTTGTTTGTTCCATCGTTTTGCTTTATTTTCTCTTCGGTCTCCGGCCAATAGTCACAACCAAAGAACTAATCACATCTTTATACAGCGAACAAAATTTTTCCATCTTGATTTTTATGCAGCCAACCACGCACAGTTTGATGATTTCTTGGGAACCACCCAGTGAGTATGATGGACCAGTGGATTCCTACCAGCTGACGTACAACAGCACCTCGGGCTCAACAAGTCTTTCGGTACCTGGAGATCAACAGTGGTGCGTTTCTGTCCTGGCTACTTGTTTGTTGCAGCAAATGAACTCAGCAAACCTTCGAAAAACTCATTTACGTTACTTTTTGTTTAGAAAACGAAACGTTTTGTAAATTACGAGGTCAAAAGTCACTGACAGTTTTAGTCAGCAACACGTACCGAGTAAAAATTTCTCTTCGTTGTTGGAGGTCATAGCGACAATTCCTTTAGCCAGCTATGTCCAACCGAAATTCCTTATTGAGTTAAAAATTATGTCACTATCTTAATGCGTTCCGCACATTGAATGACTTAATTTGATCTGGGCAAATTAAAATTTAGCTTAAACTACTGTGCTGGAAGCGTTCGAATCCTAACTGCAATGGTAAAGATTGTTTGTCACGTTTAACCACTCCGTAAGTGTGATTCCGTAGGCACGTTTAGTGCCAATGGAACAAAAAGGGTGAAAATCAGAAAAGTAGAAATAAGTTTTGAACCAAGGTATCAGTGAACACATGGGAATCTCCCGCTACGCAGTACAGACCTGATAAAGTGGCATTGAGAACCACTGCATCAAAAATGTCATATTTAAGATTATCAAAATAACGACAGATTGTCCGTTTGTAATTATGCTACAGCGAAAACCTACTCTGAACCGCACAAAAAGTTTGACGGGTCCGCGGGTTGGACATAGCTACTTCAGACGTTGGTGGTTTAATCAAAGATCTCACCGAGGAAACCTGTGGTGGGTTTTTCGACGACTGTTTCCTTTATCCTCTTCTGTATCAAAAGTTCCAACTCAAGTAAAAGCGACAGAGAGAGGATTTTTGCGAAGATTTCACGGCGAGAGTTTATAACAAATTAAGTAATTAATCTCTTGAGCGAGCAGTTAATTAATTGTCGATTTTTTGGCCATCACTTGTCAACCACTTATACTAGAAGGCCAATCAAGGGCTCTAAAGATGCGGATTTTCGTCTTGTTTAATGTTGTTGTTTTTTGTAAAGAAAAAACAAAGAAATTGCCCCTTTAATTTTTTCTCAGACCCTGATGACGTCATCCAAGAAACGTTGCAATTGCCCCCAGGGACGGATTTAGGGAGCGCGGCCATCTTAGTTTTTGGGGCCCCACGCAGGTGTGACCTATTTGGTCTCTTGTCTTAAACTGGGGAAGTATGCCCCGCTTACGTGTAGTGCCCCTCGAAATTTTATTTTTTTGTGGCGCCGACTTCGGTTCTACGATTGCCTTTTAGATCTTCAACAGAAATTAAAGCCTTTCTTACATTTTTCTCATGAACAAATTGCAATGCGATCTCTTCTTGGAATTTATAGCTCTTTCGTATAGTTCAGAAGTTCTCTTCGTTATATTTCCGTGAGTTCTAGACTTTTTGTAGGTTTATGTTTCGGATATATATTTTATCGTGCGGTACCGTACTGCCACGCTCAAAAAATCTACTAGTTGTCGATCTGATTAGCTGTGGGTAAATTCTTTTGTTGAAGCAACCACATATTTTATGGACCAGATTTATGCGTTTTTAAGTTGCTATTTTCCAATCAAAACAAAATATAGTGTTTTAATCCTCTACGACAGAGGTGCAAAAATGGGGTCGTGCGCCGCGCGACCAAAAACTTGGAGTGCGCTAACGTTATTTTTTTCTAGTTTTTCACATTTTACGCTTTATACATATTTCACATTTTATACTTTATACATGTTTCACATTTTACACTTATACGACTACAGCGCCGAGGCCCGTAAAATCATCGTCGAACTGAACAAAATTTGCCTGAACAATGTGGTCACTCAATATGGAGACCAATTGTACATACAAAAAAACGGAATCATAACCGGTGATAACCA
>Ga0210059_1000151_pt1 | contig 68427 bp, 32 predicted proteins | sample Ectturendosymbi2_FD_188042 | JGI IMG/M metagenome (GOLD analysis project Ga0210059, IMG submission 188042) | Ecteinascidia turbinata endosymbiont from Florida, USA - Sample 2 (SPAdes) (version 2) | ecosystem: Host-associated > Tunicates > Ascidians > Unclassified | place: Key West, Florida... | reverse complement strand
ATATAACATGTGGTGTCCCGCAAGGATCGATTCTTGGCCCTCTGCTATTCTTACTCTATATAAACGATCTACCTCAAGCCTCTGCCTTCCAAACTGTATTATTTGCAGATGACACTTGCCTTTTTTTAAAATCTAACTGCATGAGTACACTACAAGCTGCTGTAAATGGCGAAATAAAATATGTCGATGATTGGTTGATATCCAATAAACTCACCTTAAATTGCAGTAAAACAAAATTTATGGTTCTAACCAGGAGTCACGAACTTCAAAAAATTAAGATTAATGTTGTCGCTGAAACAGTTGAAGAAGTGAACCAATTTGAATACCTTGGAGTCCTTATTGATAACCAATTGAAGTGGCAACAGCAATTAGATCATGTGTGTAAAAAAATTGCGTGTGGTTCGTACGCTCTACTTAAGTTGCGGACCTTCACACCCATCTCTACTCTTAAAACTGTCTACTATGCTCTAGTTCATCCACATCTTTCATATGGACTGGCTTGCTGGAGTAATGCCACTAAAACATCACTCAAAGATTACAATCCTTCAGAATAAAATCGTTCGACTGATGACCTACAGTGATCAGCGGACTCCAGCATCAGGCTTATACAAATCACTCCAAATTTTAGCATCGGATAATATGATAAAACTAACCTTAATTACAATCGCTCACTCGTTCCATCATAAAACAGTGCCGAAAATTTTTGACAACCTATTTAAATATCTGAAAACATCCCACAGTTACAATACTCGAATTCGCTCTAATCAAAATTTCTTTAAACCATCAGTAAATACATATCGGAAAGAAATCAATTCAGTATAGAGGAGTAGAAATGTGGCAGTCTCTTAAACTGAATATCAAGCTATTGGGTTTCACTCGTTTTCGAGCACAGATCAAAAAATACCTTCTTGATGGTGATTAACAAACTTAATCCTTATGGTCTTGGATATACGCTACGTGCCTTGTGAATGTTCTGTGTATTGGATGTTCTGTGTCTATTCGGTCTTTGTTGTTGTTGCCTTTTTCTTGAAGCATCAGTTTACTATCAATGAATATTTTTATCTTTTGCCATTGCTAATTTTCTAAAGTTGCGTCTGTCCTTTGCGTATCGCTGCTGTTACAGTTGAGTAAGCATATAATGACTGACCCATGGTCAGCTGACTTTGATGACCTCCGGGTCTTTTCGTTGGCCATGCAAAATAAACTAGAATTGTCTGTCTGTCTTTACGCAGAGGATTTTATCAGTGCAACAGGATGTGCTTACAAATGAGCAGCATTAATTGCGATTTTCACGGAAATATTTTTTACTGCATCAAAATAACCATTTCAGCTCAAACTCTGGTACTTTGTACATAGCATGCGACTGATCCATTAACTCGCACTCTGGGTATCTGTAGACGAAGCGGGAGTCGCATTTTTGACGCGGCAAAAGTACGTCCCTCAACTTGCTGGCAGCGATGCGACGGACGGATTTTGCCCATTCCCGACGATCGGGTGGAATGGCTGCGGAGCCTCGTGAGCAAATGTCCAGCAAGACGTACATGCGGTTGAGCGCCCTCTAAGAAAAATATGTACAAAAATTAATGACTTGCAACATTCAAAACATTTACGTGCTTAAATTTGAATATTTCAGGTAAAAACTGTTTGAATGACTTTTACTATACTTCCAGTCGTTTTGCAGAAAGCTGTTAGCTAACTTTACCATTTTGACAGAAATGCAAAATGTCTCAGTAAAACTTTAAAACTACCCAGCAAGCAAAACAGATATTTATAAAATTTACTTCTTGGTGAGTATTATAGAAACAACTTTAACAACTCTCCAGCAAGTAATTTTAAATACTTGGCTAGACGCATGATGGTAAAAATCAGGAATCTAAGTATTGCTTATTAAACGTCAACTGATGTTCATATGTATGTGCCACTTCTCTTACTCTCTGGAAAATCAACCAAACATCACACGATTGTGGTTTTGGTAACTGTTTTTCTAAGTCAGATAAGGCAACTGGAAGATGCGTAGTAAGTCTGGTCAGAGAAGGTCTGGTTCAAAAACAAAGCTTCTTCCTCAATGAGATTGACATCGCAAAAAATCAGTGGCAAAGCAAAATAAACTGGGTGAATCAAGCAAAGTTTGTCATGAAAAAATTTTTGCTGCAGCATGTTTGAGTCACGGCCTGGAGATTTCTGTGAAAGAAGTCTGCTGCAAGGGGCTACAGTTCAGTTTATTTATGCATCCCGACCAAGCACAGAATACTTCATCAGGAATACAGGGACAGGAAGCGACGGCCGTAGCTGTCATTTACGTCACTGCCCCCACGTAGTAAGTCTGGTCAGAGAAGGCTACATGGGTTAATCGAGAATGACCTAATCCACCAACGCAAGAAATTAAAATTTTGTGGCAAATGTGGCGTGAGTTCCGTGGTACAGTGTCCTTATGGAAGATAGGTAGTTCTTGATTTAAGTTTGCAACAGGCTAAACGTAATCAAATCTGATGGGAATAAAATTTTCTTTGATTTGTTCAGCGGTTTTGGCTGACTGTTTTTTGTTTAATAATTTTTCATACTACAGTTGTGGTGTGCGCAACACGTAGTGACACAAATACAGCAATGGTAGATTATGATTAAGCTAATCATCAACAAAATGTTAATAGCAAATTTTCTAGAACAGAAACTGACATTATCTTAACATGTTATCCTCCATGAAAAAGGTATTCATTCGTTTAGTCAAATTTCATCGATGAGTTTGATGCTACAGTATACACGTTTTTGTTATTACCGACAACTCTTTTGCATCATGAAACAATCCTCCTTCAAGTTTTTCTCCACTTGGTCCAGTCCATGTTCCACCCAGAAAATATCGACAAGTTACGTAATAGTTTACGTCATTGCGCTCATAGTTGCAGAAATTTGTTTCGTCCACTTCAATAGTATGTTTTCGATATTTCACTTCCAGCTCTTCAACATCTTCATTGTTTTGAACTCCTAAATATCTTTGACGTTTAAGCTTTTTTAGGAGAAACTTTTAAAAGTATATCGCATCAAGTACAAAACTTATTTTTTCAAAAAACGTTGCAAATTATGTTGGTGTGAAACAAATATCCTGTGCTGTTCAAAGACATCTATATCGATGAAAGCTTAATTGGATCTGTTCTCAGAGGCAACAAAGTATTGCGAATTCATCATATGTAGAGACATGCCCAGCTGAATGTAGTTAGTAATTTCCAACAGGCCTCTTCTGAAACTACTTTTGGTAACCCAGCTACACATTTAAGGCTTCAATAACGGATGCACATTTTCTAGATAGAGATAATCAATTTTGTCCAAGACCTATGCTGCGACATAGTCCAAGTTCTGCGTACAACACCTACCCCTGAAAGTTGAATATTAAGAAACGGTTTGATCCCAAGACGATATCGGATAACATGGTTCAGTTTCAAAATATTCATTCGCATACTCTATTTTCCTATACAGAGGGCCGCGGTTGCAGTAACCCTAGGAGGACTGGAAACACCTCACGGTTTACAGCAATTTCTGATAGTTTTGTTGGCTCCACAACAAGACGGGGCCGATCAAGGTCGGAGATGTAATCACGCCATCTGGTCCTTGGTCGACCTCTGGGCCGCTTCCCCGTGGGTTTAGTCAACAGGATGTGCCTCGCCGATCTTTCGTGGGGCATTCTGGTTACGCGGCTACACCATCGTAGCTGAAATCTGTCTATTCTAGTTTTTTTAAGGTGTTTTAGGGACCTGATTTGGGTCCCTAGAATTAGAAATCGGGTCCCTAGAATCAGAGAAAATTATCATCGGGTCCCCAGAATCAGAGCAAATTGGGTCCCTGGAATCAGCGAAATTGGGTCCGTACAGTTCCATACCGGGTACCTAACATTTTCCTTAAAAAAAACCTGGTCTATTTGAAATGGTTCGACATTCAGGTTTTTACGAATTTCACAGCTGCGAAGTTTGTTACGAAGTGTCACACCGTAAACTTCACAAATCGTATCTTTGCCATTTGTACTTGAAATATCACTCCTTCAGTCATTATCCAAGATTCATGACGACACCGGTGGGTATCGGAACAAAGACCGAACCCTGTTCAGGTAACCCTGGCTAATTTGGCCCGAATCATATATTCAACTAAAGCGCGTGGCCGTAAGCAATGTTTATCTAGCCTTCATTACGACAGGACCAGTTATGGTAAACGGATGACCAACACCACTTAGACAGATAACCTTCATCCAAATGTTACGTTTTGCAGCATGATGTCCCCTGTGTAAAGTGAGTAGCTAGTTTTCCGGTTAGATTCTCCTCTAGCGCCTAACTTTACTGCTCGTAAGTTTTATTTAATTCTATTCTGTACTTCATGCACTTCGCAGAGCTGATGATGCCTGCCTAGCAGGCGAAATATATACTCTGATGATCTCTTACTGTCTGATTCTTGGCTGTGAAAGGATTCTTTTCGATAGACAGGAGTCAGTTGGAGTTCGTTTTTATGAACCTCAGCAAATTTAATGTTCAAGTTGTTTTTTTTACTTACTTGAAAGTTAAGACTGCAGGGTACTCTTCAAGGTAGTTTCACATGTAAAGAACTTCAAGCGAAAAAGTAGTTTTTTATGGGTTTTATAGCACACTATTTTACAACCTCCTTACCTCCAGGCCAGAAAGTGACTTAGGTCTGCAGTTTTCCACTGTGAAGATCCATCTGAATTATCTTATTTTACAAACAAACTTGCAGTTATAAATAGCAAACACAAACAGCACTATTTATTACAACCTGCCGTACTAACGCAATGTGCAAGGATGTCTGAGGGGTGGCATGCAGTTTCAAGCAGATATTGGCACAGACTTAAAATGTGTATAAATCAAAGTCATACTTCTATTACGGATGTCAGATCGGTCGACAATCATGATGTCATCGCTGTTTTTTACTCGAAGTTTTCCTGTTTCTGAAACTCCGATATCATGTACGGTCAGCTTGTGGAAAAGAAACATGAACTTCGAATCGTTGTCGGTGTAATGATGGGCCATCGTTAACAACTGTACAAAACACGAATAACACGAGTACATTTTCCCGCGTACTGCATGTCAAGCACGCAAGTTTTACGCTACTTCAAATCTCACGCAAGAGAGGAAGAATGTTTACTCGCTTTATAATCCCTCTGCAGTGTCACAAGTATGGCTTGCGGGCGTCCATCACCACTTACTCTGCGTCATTGGCAACACGACCACTTGGGCAGTGAATGCTGCAGTGGTGGGTAGTAACTGGCAGCACCGTGCTTGAAGCCTTCCCTTGCACCTAATCGTTGACCCCCCATCACGAGGCAGGAAAAGCTGCAACAGCCGTTTTTCGATTCTTCTGTTAGACCCGACCGAGAATCGAATCCCAGTCTACCAGCTTGAGAGGCGAGTGCGAAACCCGCTGCTACTAAGCCTCCGCTTCTTGTGGTGTTTCAAATAAATATTTACTATATAGACTAATGTTTGCAAACGAGTCAGTTAGGCCTAGAAATACTAGCATGTAATCAGGGCCGGATTTAACAGATCTGAGACCCTAGGCTATTCCACTTGTGAGGCCCCCTCTCCCATTGTTGTGAGGAAAAAAATGGAAAGCGTTAATCAATTTACGAAAATCCGAAAATGACGCTCTGAACGTACGGTCATTAAACATTCTAATACATTACTGGAGTGCCCACGATCACTGCGCTTGTTGCTGTCTTTGACGCAAAAGCTTTCAGTTGCATGGATTTGTTGAAATCCTACATAGCTGGCGAGAACGGGATTTTAACTGCTACAGGCAAACCAACCGAAATCGCCACAATTGAAATACTTGACAAAACACATGGCCTACTTTTTTTAGAAGAATCACATCTGTTTTTTCTTATCTGTGTTCAAAAAAATAAACACACTGCACCGCACCTATGTAGTATGTGTGGCGGCTTAAGACTTTAAAGCACAACGTGAGGACCACGTTGCAACTCGCTTACCACGGCTGTAAAAATCTCACACACACGAGCACAACACGTCAAGTAAAACGCACTCAAATGGTTGTAACTGTTAGGTTCACGATTCGCGTATTTCTTTTTCAGACTGGTAAGAATCGAACGCAACCAAACTGTCGCGTGAATAGATATGAAGTTTAAAAATCAGAACCGTCGCCAGAAAGTCTTGAGTAGGGGATTTTAATTGGTACAAGGGAAATTGACATTCTGAAAATTTGATAAAATCTTTACTGATTTATGGTTTTTCATATTTAAGTTTGTAAGTGCTGAGCTCACCAATGCCCACCACGACTGGACGACTGGTTTAACGGCGACTGGACTGGCTTAAATTTCGCTTATGCTGTTATTCTTGAAATACGCTTAAAGAAATTAAAAGCGACAATCATCGATTCAAGTAAGGTTGAACATAACACAGTAAACTGTTGAAAAGGTTTTGTTCTGCCTTCTTCATAACAAAATTATCTAAGAATTCATTACAATTTGTTTGCCTAAGTTTGTCACTTTTAATGTATCGAATGCTTGGTGTGGACAACCTATCCTGGAATATTGCGACCCTTTAATTCACTTTTAATCGTGAAAAGGACCTTCAGCCTCAGCAGTGAGTGACCATCAAACTAAGAAGTAAGGCTTCGCGTGGTTGGATAAACCAAGAACCACTAATCTAAGGCATCAGACCCAAACACACTTGTCATTTTTGCTGTTTCCCTGTCTCGTTGGGAAAGAGTTCTGCGGTTGCCAGTTGGCAACGTGGCTTTTGCTTGCTAAGCAAGCTAATCAAGATCTTCTCTGATTTGCTTAGCATGGGAGCAGTACAAACTTGCGCAAGTTCTCAATAGCAATCTGATTTCTGAATGACTTTACTGAAGAAAATTCAAATGGAAAAAAATCGCATGTAAAATACCAATTGAGCTTTACGCGATACAAACGCTGTCAAAATTACTGTATTGCTCTGTCACCTAAGAAACAATTATGCTTTTATTGTAGGGTACTGCTGGTAGCTCTACACATAGCTCTTATCTGCAGTACAACCTTAAGCTTTGATCAGATGCAGTAAGATTTGAGCCAGCGAGAAACAAGGCTGAAGGGAGCCCACTGGCCAACACTCAGAAAACAGTGAAGAAACAATAGCAAATTCGGTATTGAACGGCTGTACAAAAACCCGAAATCACAGGGAAACAATTCGAAAAACGCAAAAAACAACAATCTACTGAAATCAAAAGAATAGCAAATACCAAAATACAAGCTAGGTAGGGGCCCAGTTTTTACATTTCGTTTGGCAGGGGGGCGGTGCGGTTAGCACCCCTGCCACCCGTCAGTTATGCCACTGATCTGGTGCATTTCAAACATAACATCCTCAAGCTCTTTTGATAGAGTCAAACGTAACAATCGGTACGATTCCGCAAACGCAGGACGCAGCCAGTGTGCTTTGAGTATATCGACACAATAGATGGCATGCGGCTTGACCAACCGTCATACTGAGATTCATGGAAACTCGTTGGAAGACGCTGGCGTTATCATCACCACAGTTGAATAAAACCAAATTTCGTGAGTAATAATTAAGACATACATTTTGACAAAGTTTAATCTAAATTATCATATACCGGCCATTGACTCTATGCGTACCACAGTTTGTTGGAGGCCCCCTTGGATCTTGAGGCCCGAGGCTTAAGCCTATATGGCCTATAGGTAAATCCGGCACTGCATGTAATGCTGCAGGAAAACAGCTGTTACAGTAACAGAAATGGTCATGAGACAGATATTTTTGTTCCAAGTATGCGCTTGATATACAGAAGTTTAAAATAATGCTTTAGCGATTAATTAGCCTCTTACATGACGCATTTCATTGTGACCTAATTGTGGCTTTTGGTCGATTGTGGCTTTTGTTTTCCGACTCATTCTTAAGAGTGCGGCTATCTTAAGCGTGACTCAGCAAATAAGAAGCCACAATCGACCAAAAGCCACAATTAGGCCGCAATGAAATGCGACATGCAAAGAGGCTAAATGAGACTCACGATTTTAGCTATTGAATGCTGTCAAATTTGCTAATTTCATTAAAACAGTGATTTTTGCTCCTCAAAAGTTTTGATCAATATCGAAATACAATCTTTTCAAAACTTCGGTGTCAGAAAAGCACTTAAAGATAAAACTGCACAAAAAGGGCAAGTGAAAATAATCACACATAAATCATGTTTCTTTTTTTTATGCTGCGTCACAGTTAGAGAGAGAGTTGAGTTTAGCTAACTACTGTATCTTGGATGAAAACGTGAGGGGTCCAAATTAACATTCCTAATATTTTTATGTGCTGTCGTTTAACATTTCTGAAATCAAAAGTTATTAAACAATTCATCATAAACGTAGTTTACTTGAAAGTTGTACCTGAATTGCCAGATCTAAGCGAATGTCCCATGGTTCATGGTACATTTCGTAAAGCGTCTTTATGACAGCTCTTCCATGTACAACAACGTTTCCACAAGCCCCGTACGAACGCTCGAACAACCAACCTTCGACCGGAGGGAACAAGGCCTGAAGTACAATAAATGATTGGTGATAAGACAATATCAACAAGAATTACGTGTCGCGCAGTAGTGTAGTCGCGATACCTGGTGGTGGAGTCCCGAATAACGTCGAGACGTGTCTGGAGACCCACCTTTGTTAGTCACTGTCTCGAATGTCTCAGCCTCGTCTTGGTTTTGAAAGATACTGGTCTTGGTCTCGAACCCTTTGTCTAGTACAGGGATTCCCAACCTTTCTCTGACCATGTACCCCTTCAGCATGTTGACAGATGAAAATATACCCCTAAAATTTCCTATGACAACATATATTATCATGATCATTCATAGACATATTTAACAATAAGCATATAATGATATTTGATCATAATACTCAGTGATATATGTATGAATATTTGAAATAATATGTAAATATATTTTTCTCATCTTCTGCTAGCCTTAAATGTACCCCTTCGGATAGGCAAATGTACCCTGGGGGTACATGTACCCCAGGTTGGGAACCCCTGGTCTAGTAGAAACTTGGAATATTCTGTGAACATCATTTGGTGAAGATATGGTACTGTAATTCAGTCCGTTCGCTGTTGATCATACACTGAGGGGAAAAACAAAAATGTAACAGACGTAAGTACACAAATTTGAATCTTTGAAAAGTTTATGACCTTTGTTTTTCAACATGAAAAGTCATATTGTGGCTTTAGATCTCGACCTTGCTGCTAAGTGGTCCAATTGGTTGAGCACACGCCGCCAAAGCTGGTAGACAGGGTTCGATTCCCGATCGAGTCATACTGAAGATTTGGAAAACGTTACTTGCGACCTGTCTAGCCTCGTGCTCAGTGTTGATGGGCGGGTGCAAGGGAACAGTTCACGCGCAGTGCTGCCATTGACTTGCCACCAGTGCAGCATACACTGCGAAAGTAGCTGCGTGGCCCACGGCAAGTAAGCGGAGATGGGCGCCTCAGACCACTCGTGACACTCCCGGAAGGAGTACAAAAATAAAACTGAACTAAATTCATGGAGTTGTGGTTTAGGTCTCGAGCCTTGGTCCTGGTCTGAAACATTCAGTCCTCGACAAAGTCTCGGTCTCGGTCTCGAAGTTTGAACGAAGTCTTTCGGTCTCGTGGTTGCAGCATCACCAGTGCCTCGAAAAGCACTCGTTTTCATGCTCTGAAGATTCCAATAAGAATGAGAAACAACAAAACCACACGAAAGCGAAATAATGAGTATTAGTTTTTTTGATTCAGTGACAAGCAAACTTGCTTTATTTTGTAAAGGAAGCTTTTTATTTTCTTAAGACCTTCTGAGCAGCTGTTATGCTTCCAGCTGAACTTTCCTTTCAAGTAAGGATTTTGATATTTTTGTACATTTGCATTAGCCATGTTTTTCTCAGAATGTTATGCGATCTTGAGAAGTCAACAACTTAATAGCAACGATTTATGACGAAGAGAGTGCTACATCCTATCGCAGGCTCAGACACAAAAGAAAAACAAAATGTTTCACCTGTACCATCGTTCCCGGCGAAAGCTTTGCAACAAATAGAAGTCGAGCTTTTTCTTGTTGCGTGTAATCGCGAAGGCTCATGCTCCCAACGTGTCGCGCGTCGATTACTCGCCGAACCAGCCGATCAGCTAGCCGCGCGGTGGCGCAGGTAAGCGGTAGGGAAAGACCCCGAATGAGATCAGCGTCGAGACGGCCTGAAAAGCGCTAGAACTGAATTCATACGTAGGTCTCAACTAAAAGTTAAAATTAGCAACTTATTAAAATCTGTGTTGACGACATTTTTCACACTTAAAAAGCGTCACGGTAGATTTGTCTGTGAATATATTAGAAAAAGACATTAGAAGGACAACACTTCGCAATTTGCAGTCAAACCGACTACGTGATATATTATATTTTGCCATAGGAAATTTTAGGGGTATATTTTCATCTGTCAACATGCTGAAGGGGTACATGCTTATTTGTTGAAATGCTGAAAGGCGCATGCTCATCTCTCGGAATGCTGAAGGGGTACATGGTCATCTCTTGGAATGCTGAAGGGGTACATGGTCATCTCTTGGAATGCTGAAGGGGTACATGGTCATCTCTTGGAATGCTGAAGGGGTACATGGTCATCTCTTGGAATGCTGAAGGGGTACATGGTCAGAGAAAGTTTGGGAACCCCTGGCTTAATTCGTCACCTCAAGGGGATTAGAAAAAAGTGACGATTTAGGCGAAGCGACGAATTAGACAAACAGGTGAAAACTCTATCATAGAAGCTCATATACTTTATCGTAGTAACTCGTATACACAGTGCTCGTATTTGCAGTAAAATGCAAGTTTATGACGTTATGGTTTAATACAACAATTAAGTCCTCTATTCTGTCTGGACTCCTCGCCTAGCACCTTTTAAATCTTTAACAAACTGCAAAGACTTTCCGCGTTCTCTCAATTGGAAGTCGCGTCGCGCTTCGCACCTCGTGTGTAAATTCGATAAACCAATTGCGAAGTGCAACAATTCTCAGATAAAGATCCTTAATTTGTTTGAATTCCCACACGTACTAGCTGCTTAGACATCAAAAGCGAAACTGTAAATGCCGTATTAGCCGAACAAAACGCTTCTAAGGGATAGAAAGAGGGGACAAATTGAACAAATTGACGAATTAGACTATGGCGAATTAGACGAACAGAAATGTAAACAAAAGATAGGAATTCCGCCGGGACCGACGAAAAAGTAATGAATTAAGCGAATTGACGAATTAAACGATGAAGAATTAGACAAGCTCTACTGTATGTTGAATAAAAAATTTTCCGGGCACAACAAAATTTGAGGGGGCACCAAAAAACTATGGGGGACTGTTCCCGAATGCCCCCGTGGCTACGGGACTGAAAAATTTGCACTAAAATCCAATCAAATAGCTTTTAAAATCAAAATAGAACAATACAAGCAAGCACAGACAGGCAAATCCGAATATTTGGATCAAAAAACGAAAGAACTCAACATTTTCAGTACACACGCAATTTTGAAGCAATTGGTAAGCTTCCTTTTGTACGCAATGTTTCCGGTGCAACGTTAATCACTTGTTCTAAAGTTAAAATACCGTGAGAAAACGTAGCACGAAAACATGTTGAACATTTATGGAGTGCCTAAAATAATTTTTTTTATATAAATGAAGAGGTACCTCGAGAATTTAGTATAGTTGTCATTCTTGTCCATGAATTGAAAACTTTTGTAACATTGCACCTCTTTCCTTTGTTGAAAGCTTTGCATATTCGATCCCTGTAATTCGTTCTTGAAAATATATCTTCCATTAAATGCACGTTACACGAGGAAGACGAGCAGAATCCACTCATTGCAATTTTAAATGTAACGTTCTTTCGCTTCCTGTGTTGATCAACGATGACCCCATTTACAGAATACCAGCTTTTAACTGAGAAAAAGACATTGCACTTTGTTCTACCAGACATAAATCTTAATTCGGCAAATTTTGTTATTTTTATTAAAACTAATAAGCACCTTGCAAAAATTAATATTCAACTGTTGCATGGAATTTCTTGCAAACTTATTGAAAACTAACAGCAAAAAATGCGCTTGCTTCACCAGTATGACCTTTACACTATGCGAAATATTGCATGGTTGTTCACGGCTTGCGGTTTAATACTTATGGTTCATGGTAATTGTTGGAAGAAAAGCGAACGTGATAGCTCACGTGGTTTGAACTTACAATTTAATCTAGAACGGATTGATGTGGGACATTTGCAGACATGAAAAAATAGGGTTTTCCCTGTTTTGAAAATTTATTCGTTTATTAAATAAGAGTGAAATACTCTACAAGCGGCCAACTAATGTAAATTTTGCATAGTGATGTTAATTTTTAGGTTTTGAAAAAAATGCGCATTTGCATACTGAAACTTGTGGATCCTTTCTTAAATGGTGAATCATTGGTAATGTTACAATTTTTATGACTTTTTGACATCTTGGAAATTCGCTTCTCTTGGAAAATCACTCAGCATTCTAAGAAGTGTAAAAGTTAGATTGTTGTTTGCAAAACTTTGAGAGAAAGATTTACATAAATTTTGTTTTTTTATTAGATCGAGTGTTTGTTAGGCATTAGAAATGTACCTACACAGTAAAGGCCTTCCGTAAACATCATAATTTGAAAAACGAAACTACTGTCACATGGATTTCCTTTGTTTATTTTTTCCATCTCATAACCGTTAACTATTAAACTTACCAATTTTTGCATCTGACATATTGAGGACAACATGGTCTATTTTGTTGCTTTTGACTTTGCTTTTGCATAAACTTTCTCCGAAACAAGAAAACTTTCCACAAACAGATGTACCTGTTGATGCAGCAAAGCAACAATTGTTGATACAACAGTGAAGAAACAAATAATAAATACGGCGACGCTACAGGGATGACATGTGCAAATGTCAGCTCATTTGTGTTTGCGAAAACAATGGCGCTCTGACAGATACAAAGGCATTGGAGAACTGAGAATGTGTAGAATAATGCAGAGCACATCTACTCCTTTACGAATGGTTTAAAAAAACAGACCAAGGAATGCGCAACTGCTAAGTGAGTGAAATGCCAAAAAACCACTAGAAAGAAACTTTTAGCTGGTTTTTAATTGTTTGTATGTGTTTATGCATATTTGCTGTAACTTGCACAAACCAATGAACAGGGACACAAAACACACTTGCATTTATGCTTAAATAAATACATCCATGATGCCAAATTGCGGTGAAACATTACAACTTTTTCGGACTGTTCACATTTTACTGCAAATTTTGCCTTATAACCACTCTGGACTTCTGTTTCCTATTCGATATCTGGGAAGATTCTTAAAACAGACAACATACTCCGTAGGTGTACAGCGAATTTCGCCTCGATGCTTGATATAATCTACAAACACAAAAATTCATATTCGTTGTTTTGAAGTTCGTACAGTCGTCGACATAACTGAAACTGCCAATCATAGATCGACATTTGTCTTTGCAAGAGGACGCATTTTGGTGACAAAAATCTGCCAAAACAGGAAGGTTGGATCGTAAGTGCTTCACTCATTGCTGGTCGTTGTGCGTAGTTTACTACTCAAACTCTTTCAAATTTTGAATCGGAACATGGGAAAAATGTAAGAGCTTGTTTAGGCAGATCATGGCGACTTTGCCTAATGCAGGAAATCATCTTTTACCTTTCCTCAGAGAAACATGAAGCATGATATGTAGTTGAACAACAAACATTGAAACTTTTTCGAAGTACTTTTTATTTCACAGAAATAGTTAAAAAGCCTTTGATCTTACATCCATGTGTATTCTGCAAGTCACTTCACTCATTGATTGTAGCTTACCCTTTACAGAGACAACATCGGCTTTTAGTTTAGTTTACCTAATAATTGCAAATACACGTTTCTCAGAGTGAAACTACACGTTTCTTACCAGCAAATCCATCTTCCAACATCAAGTGAGCAATATTCATATTTTGCTTATAGATAAGAGTCTGCGAAACCAGTTGTGTAACTAACCAAGTGACTAGTAGCAGAAGGATAAGTGATGAGTACAGAAAGACTCTACGTCTGCGATACTTGTGGCGCGTAAGACGTAGCCTTATTTGATTGATAAGGATGCACATTTTTCAATAAATTATCACACACGCTGGAGAAACGTTATCAATATTATACCTGCACCCTGCAACGCACGGAAAAAGAACAACAGCTTACTTTCTTATTGTAATGTGCCACAAAATTTTTTATTAATCTTTCAACCTGAGAACTTGTTTACACATTTTCAGGTGGTTCTGACTTGAACTGGCTGTTATAGGAACAAGAAAGATAACACTTTGCAGTCCACGCAATTTCTAAAGAGGTACAATTTTTATTGTAATTATGTAAAGTTTGCCCACGACGGGTTGCCCCAGGTTCATGATTTTTGAAAGAAGATTAAACTGAAAAGCCTTTAAAAACATGCATGAGCCTTGTGGAACTCAAAAAATTTGCAGTAACGGAAATTTTTTAAAAGTAAGGTCTAGCTACCCTGTGGGCGCGATGTTGCAACAAATGTTTTATATTAGTTTTATAGCAGTTAAGAGCAGTGGTTCTCAACCTTTTCGCTGAAGGAAGCCAAATCCAGACTTACAACTTTGTTAGACAACCGCACTAAAGAAATTTGAACACATGTCAGTTGACACGTTTTGCTTTATAGCAGAACGAAGTATGTTACACAAAATGTTAGAGGTTTTATTGAAAGACTGCTGAGAGACGCATGCGGCTCTCAAAACGGTGGTTGAGAACTACTGGTTTAAAGTTATGTGGTCAACAGTACTGCGAATAAAAGCTTACTGCTGCTAAACAGTTAACTGCTATGTCAAGGGAAAGTAAGCGATGCTGAGTTGGAGGTAGTAACCGATGCTGAGTGTAAGTGAATACTTTTATCTTTTAGATCAGGACATATTTTCCCAGTCGGAAACCGTGGCTCCAGGGGACCCACGAGAGCCTTCGCTGATGTCTACGAGAAGAAATCTTAACCAGCGCCTGCGCCTATGTTTTTGGGGGGCTTTGATTTTTTGCTTACCCGTCTAGTGCGGCGAATAAAACAAAGATTTTAAAGCGCAATAGGTTTTTTATTCAAGGACAGGAGAACAAAGGCGTTGATGGTCTCGGTAGGGGGGAATGGACCATGAGAAGTTGAGAACTGCTACTTTAGGACATAATGCCACTTTCTGGTGGCATAAAAATGCATTATCGTATACTAGCTCGCCATGACATTAGCGCTTTCAATACTCAGTGGCTATTTTAGTTTATTGTTACGTATTTTGCTTATTTTGTTCCCATCCTCAGTGGATCAAACATTCAGCGAAACAAAGCAAATTATTTTTTATGAAAAGTGGTTTTGCAGAAATGAGCCTTGGCATGAATATTTAACCGACGTTTCTAATCCTACGTAGTTGCCAGTGGGACTATCATATCCTAAACCAAATCTTATCTTTCATATTTTGCGGAGTAACAGAATCTTGGTGTTCCATGTAGTTTCTACATTTTGAAGGTCACGAAAAATGTTTTCTTCTTGACAAGAAAACTACAACCGGGAAGTGTGACGGTGTTTGGGTTAAAAACCCAAATTACAAACTTACCAGGTGCCAACCCAGATAAGTGACGTTCAGGGGGTTGTCAATGGGGGAGCCTGTGTGCCATTGGCAGTTGGTGGCCCCCTGCTACAAAGAGATGATGACGTGATGACCTATTTTTAGTTTTTCGCCCATAACGTTCAAACCTTCTCTTTTGTGTCCCTCCCATCTTCAGACGAGCCTGTCCAGGCAACGCTCCTCCCTCAGGTCGTTACATGAAGTGTGACACCTCAAGCTACCTGGAATGTAAAATTCCCAATAGCTTCGCAGAAATTTTTCAGTGATTATCTAGTCAAACATGTGCCACTACCACATCGTTTTGCAAAATCTCTGTCATACCAAATGCGCTTGTGCGGGAATCAAAACAGTATTGGTGAATTTCTATATCACGATTGCGAAAACGTGATGTTGCCAACCTGTAGTCCAGTGGTTCGTAACCGTTGCAAACCCGTCGAACATCTTACATTATTCTCTAAGCTTGTTTCGGACTCCAATTCTTGCACAATGATAACAGGAAGAAAAAAATAGCAACAAAAAAAGAAAAAATTGAATCGAAACCAACCAACAGTTTAAACTCAACAATACGTTGTTGTGTCAGTGTATGCTTTTTGTTTTTGATTTTTGGCAACAACCTGGGAGATCCATGCTTTTCTTCCAGAAAGGGCAATCCCCATGTCATTTTCACAAGAAAGCTTGTTTCTTATTACGTTTTAACATCCATCAGTAAACCAGGGCCGGATTAAGGGGGTGGGGCAACGGGGGCAATTGCCCCGGGCCCTACACTCCAAGGGGACCCTCCCGTGATGACATTTATATGTTTTAAATAAAATATTCGTTTGAAAAATTGTCGCGATTCAAAAGAGATACAAGATTCCCAACTATATATTCCGATGTTGCCTTGAGTATCATTAATGATTTCTGTGCAAGTTTGACTTGCTGCCAGTTTTGGTAATCACTACTGAATATAAATATGATTGGTTTTGTTCAATGCAAATATATTTGAATTTTGCTTGTAACTTTTCCTAATCGTTCTTTTGGCATTGGTTCACCTACATTCGTGCATCACGCCTACTGCACAAATGTCGCGAAAACGATACTATTTGCGTGCTTAAGCAGCAAATCTAGTTCTGCTGTGGTTGCTGGTTAGTATCAATGATTCCGTAATTTCTTGTGCGGTCTGGAGGTAGCCGCTGCCGAACTGCGACCTTTGTTTCGTCATAAAGGGTAACGTACGGTGGAAACGAACTTTTCCTCCGATGGCTACTATTCTTGCGTTACATCATAAACATATGAAGCCAGTCAAGCCATTTCCACCACATGTTACTGCGTGGTACGGCAGAAAAGGTTTTTGATCAGTCGATTTGTAGAACGAAAGAGCAGAAAACGAGATTGAAGTGTTCAGCTAGCGCGATGCCGAAATCTGTAATGCCATCAGCAGCTGAAAATGGCAAAGTTTTTAAGGAGAAAAAGCGCAAGAATCTGGCAGTGTTAGCTAAAACGGCGCGACTGAAACACTTTATTCCAGCAAAGCTTATTTTGAGCAGCAACGTTAAAACAGCGGCGTTAACCAGAGCACTTGAAAATGTAGGTGAAAATCACGACATAAGTTTCGATGCACCATTCACATTCACATTCAGCCAAATGACATGCTATTTTTCTGGTGTTTGTTTGTAATTTTTGGTTTCTGTTTATTGTTCGGGCGAATGTTGTTTCTTGCCGAGTCACTCTCTAGCCTGTGGAAATATTTTTTCTTAGTAAGAATACACTGTAGTGTTTATATCGTAAACTCTCTTCTTGCAGCTAACTGTATGTGCAGCTGAGTATCGTATTTATTCGATTGTAAGCCGCGGCTTATAAAGTTTTTTCATCATTTCATGCGGCTTACAATCAAGGGCGGCTCACATTTTTTATTTCGTTACTTTATCGAAAGTATAGATGACGCTCAGTCTTTCCTTGGCTACGTTTTGTCGACCAAACTCCTCTTTCGCATTCGATTTTCTTCAGCATCACGCGCACATCCGTCACAGGAGGGATTATGATAAACAGAAGGCAGTTGTAGTGGTGTGAGCATCATAAATACCAGGGTTGCCAAATAACGGGTAACGCACGGCACGCGTACGCGAACGTCACGAATGCATCTCAGAGGCTTAGGGAGCCAATGTTCAAGTGCGGTTTACCATCAAGGGCAGCTTACATTAATTTTTAAAACCATTTCGTGCGGCTTACAATCAAAGGCGGCTAACAATCGAGTGAATTCGGCAGGCACATAATGGACTACCGGAAAAAGCAAACGAGAACGTTGCGAATCAGCGAAAACAAATTTTACAAACGATGAGGTCATGAAATACGTCATTGGGGCCCTCCAGTGAAAATTGTTCCCGGCCCCCGTACCCTTTAATCCGGCTCTGAGTAAACGCATGCTAGCACAGATATGCTGTTCCGAACGACGAGAGAACCTCGCTCGAGGGTAAATTTAGTGATTTGGGAATACACTTCCATTTGGTGACACCGTGACATTTGGTGACATCGTGACACCAAAACGTATGAAAATTTGTTGTGCTGAAGGTATGATTTTATATCTAGCTTTTCTGAAGCTCAATGATGTCATCAATGTGTTGATTGTCAATATCTGCAGTTGTAGCGTCAGAAACAAATGGCTGCCTCATCCATGTTGAGTACTGCCGACGTCATGGAAGTAGTCCGCAAAATTGCTTTCCTGTTCTTGCAAAAGTTCTCAGGTGATGGGAACCAAAGAGTTGGTCAAATAAGTCAAGTTAAGAAACCTTGACCTCTCGAAGTGTTTTAAATGTCAGTGGTTGTGATCTTGCAGAAACCTGGGTAGTTCTGCACACAAAGCAAAAACACGGTTAATCACTTTTCCCCGAGATAGCCAACGAACTTCAGAAGGGTGGACAAGGACTTAGAATTGCGAGTCAGTTACTTCATATAGCTGCCTAAATATGAGATGATTGAGAACGCGCCCTCACACGTTATTAACAGTTTGAACAACAATTGTGAGAGCTTAAGTGAGTATTGCAGGCAGCATTTTTGGTGTGAGTGCGTGTCTGTGCAACATGCAATGTGTGAAAGTGATGTGTGGAGCATCACTCTTAAAATCAAATTATAAGTATGCTATACCTTGCTAACAGGAAAAGCAATGGAAATTATTGCGCAATATTACGTGCTTACGATTATTGAAAGTGACTTGACATGGACGATGATGTCCTCCTTACACTTTATAGTGCGTACAATATCAGGATAAGTTATTTTTCTTACTATAAGCTGATCAGTGGCGGATCCAGACAAGCGTTTGGGGGGCAGTCCAATTGGGGGGCGCCAAAAATGTCTTCACTTGCTTAAATAGCAAAGGTTGTCAGCGACAATCGTTGTGTGTCACACAAAAGAGGTCCTCTTTTGTAGGTCAAAAACTGGCTATTTTTGTTGGTCTAACTATGCTATTTTTCAGGGAATAACCACAGTTTGAAAGCGCTTTATATCATTAATTCAGCAAACCTTTGAAACGGGTCCCAAACAGTGGGCCTCGTTTTTCACAAGCTACACAGATCTCGTATATCTACAAAATGTATTTTAAAGGTATAAAAGCATGCTGCGCGCAAGCGTTTGCCACCGTTTTGGCTATTCCTAGTGAAGTCAGTCAAGAACAGTGTCTGAAACGCATTCCCGATCTGGTTAGGAACAGAACGCTTTTTAAAGACTTGGAAGTGACAACAGCCAGGCCAGAAAACACAGAGGAGAATCAGCCTATCATCAATTTAAAAGCACTAACCTTCGTCAACACCACGGTCACCAGTAAAAAAGTTAAAGATTTCACCAGTAGATTGCTTTTTTGCTTAAATTTATATGATGCAAGCGGAATGATCTAACAACCACTGAGCTAAACATTTTTCTGTCGGTTGCAGATTTCGCTAACCATGCCAAATTTGTCTTTTTATGGCCAGCGTGAATTGTCTACGGGTTTGCAGTTGCAACAAAAGGTTCAAAACCACAGACCCATCAGTAACTGTTGCCAACCCGTCGCTAGATGGGGGCAAAAAGCGCTGACATTCTACCAATATTGGACTGCAAATATTCAGTGTTGAGCAAAAATTGTTATGACCATGTACTGTAAAACCAATTATTCAATCCACTAAGCTGTAGATAGCTAGTATTTTGCCAAAGTTTCTGCGTTAAAGCTATAGGCGTACGAAGTGGGGGGAGATTCGGACAAGATTTAAAAAATTCAGAAAAAACTTCCCAATATTTTTGGGCAAGTTTCTGGAACAGAACCATCGCCCTGCAAAATTCTCCTATTCGTTTTTCCTCAAAGTGGCGCAAAAATTCGGGCGAATTGAAAATTTCACCCCGCCTAAAGCACAAGGTTCCCTTATGCCTCTGGTTAGAGCTGTGTACCATGATTTGTTGAGGCGCGTCGCTGCGCGCAGTAACCAGGGGCGTAACGACGGGGGGCAAGGGGCACAATTCCATGGGCGCCGAATCACTATGAGGGCGCCGAATGACTGCGGGGCGGCGAAAAGTCCTAACAATGTCACAAGAACTTCAGTGCAGTACATTTGCTTCCGAAAGACCTCAGGTTCGAACATAGGGGCGCCAAACTTACTTCTTGCCCCGGGGGCCATCTAATTTATTGCGCCCCTAACAGTAATTCAATACTCCTCTGCGTTGTCCATGTATATGAAGTGAGGAGTTGCACAATTGCATAGTTACGTAGGCCATAATTCCTTGAGCTAATCAAGCACATTCAATGCATTTTTGTCACATAGCGGCAAGTTGTTTGCTAACGTAAACATCTGTAGATTTTTACACGTTGCATTATGGTTCAATCAACAGGGGCGTAACGATGGGGCAAGGGGGGCGCAATTACCCGGGCGCCAAATCACTCTGGGGGCGCTGACATACTGCGGGGGCGCTGAATGATTGCGGGGCCGCCAAAAAATCCCAACAATGCCACACGTACATTCTTCAATACAGTACATTTGCTTCCGGAAGACCTCAGTTCAAAAATGGGGGCGCCAAACTTACATCTTGCCCCAGGCGCCATCTAACCTCGTTACGTCCCTGTCAATCTGGAGATTAGTTCCGTCAAATACTCATCCACTCACTTTTATGCTGCAAAACTACGATGCAGACAAACTGCGGACTCACGAACTGCACTGGCAATAGCCCCGAAACTGGTTTTTCGTTTTCATTTTGGAGGCTTGTGAAATCTTGAGTCAGTAATAAGTTTTCCACATTGCATTCCTGTTTTTACTGCTGCCTTTCCTTTTTCTTTCTGGGCGGTCATCAGGCAATAAAGAATAAACACAGTAAAACAACAGACCATTTTCATACAGCACAGCAGCAAGTCGAGAACTGCGAACGCGACTCAGGGTTGCCAGACACTTTTTGAGAAAAAAAACAAACCATATCCAAAAAAAAGCCAAACTGGGTAAAAAAGCCAAATTGTCAAAAACCATGAAGTTGCTACCATTTCAATGTGTTACCATAATTTCTCCAATGTGGTCAACGGAGCGAGCAGCACTGTGACAGATTATGCTCACGGCAATCTGAAATTCAGCCACTTTCAGTGCATCACTTTTGCTGCTTGAAGTCTTAACAACTTTGAAGGCAGTTTGTCCTGTTGGTGGAACTCTTCTCCTATGTTTTTAGGTTTTTTCATGATTCATCAAGTTACCGAGCCTTGGTATAATTGCAGTGTGGCATAACTTGCAATATGCATTTTCTGAACAATTACTGGCCTTCTTCAACCAAAGAAATGTCTTTTCCCATTACTATGGTATATCCGCCCTTTGTCTTAACTGCCCTTCCACTTTGAGGATGACATACCATGAATTGAATTAGTTTATGATGTATAAGCAATAAGGGGAAGGCAACATGTTTGAATATCAGCAACAATAACAACAACTGAATTGAACGAATCCTGTGTTTGGGAGATATGGGTTGCCAAATAAAGTTTGAGAAAATGCACAAAGCACTATGGCTAAGAAAGCCTAATAACACTTTTCAGCAAGATCTTTAAAAAGCCAAGCCACCTGTCTGAGAGCATGCGCGAACTGCCTTCAAAAAAAGCCAAATATTGAAGAAAAAAAAGCCAAAAAGCCAAACAATTTTTTTGACGCCAACGACCTCTAAAAAAGCCAAATTTGTGAAATTTGGCGTAAAAAAGCCAATCTGGCAACCCTGACGCGATTGCGTTTGTGAAGACTGGGCAGTTCTCACGCTGCAAAGAAATAACGAAACAGCGGAACTATTGCGAAATAATAGCATCGTTCACGCTATTCGATGAGGTTGGGTAAAGTCCGGCACGTAAACACTGACGTCTAAGCGAAAAACATTATTTATTTTATAGTATTTTTAAATCGGTTTTTGCTTCCATGGGAACCAAAAAGGGGCGCATTTACGGCAAAGGGGGCGCCACAGAGGTTTGGGGGGGCAGTTGCCCCAAACTGCCCCCCCCTACTGGATCCGCCACTGAAGCTGATCAAGGAAATAACTCTAGCCATGATAGTTTTCTGTGCAGCGCAGGACATGTGGTGAAGATACGCTTCAAACGAGGTTCCGATGGAATTGTTGCATCACAGAGTGTATCATGATTAACTTGCTGTGATCGCAACTGCGCTTTTAGTCATGCTTATGCTAAAATCTCCTAACCTGTACCTTAATACATGAAATTGAAGACTGTTCTGCTTTGAGAAATAAATAAATCTAACCAAAAACGTTTGCTGAATTTTTGTAAATCAGAAGACATCTGTCGAACCGAACCCTTGAAACGGCTCCGTCGAACCCCAGGGGTTCCGTCGAACCCAGCGTACGAACTACTGCTATACTCTGCTAGTCTGTGCCAGCAATTCTCTGACTGGCAGTCCTTCGACTGCAGGAGCGCTGGTGACAAACAATGCTAAGCAGCGTGTCGCGGCGGACACGTTATACCTGAATTCAATAGCTTCAGAAAATGAAACTTTCAAACAGTTTTGGCTGGTGTTTAAGTATTTGAAGAATTTTTAACATTTAAAGACATAAATTATCACCTAGATTTAAGTAAACTCTATCTGCAGACCAGCTATGCACGAGATTGTGTGCTTGTATTTATTTCATAAGTAAAACCATGCTGATGATGAATAGGCAGGAGGTTAAGTGTTGTTTATTTGCTTGATCAAACGTAGAAGGAAACAAATGTGGTTGAAAAGTAGCTCATTTTGCAGTGGGCTACAGACTTCTATTTCCTGAAAATATGCTGAACTGGGCAGTTGTTAAGAAGCAAGCAAAATGGTGAAGACTATAAGTGTTTTTTTTATCGTTATAATCGTTTCTTTATTTTGACAAGATTTTATAGTTCCGTTTGTGCAGACAAACGAATCGAAAAACTGTTGGAATTTGGATCTTTCGTAACTCTTCCCTGAAGTTTTCTTATCGACTGCTTTCCAAATTTGCTTGCCTAGGCCAAAAAGCGTATGACTCATATTTCATACCTTCATAAAAGGCTAACTAGGTTTTTCCTTTCTTCTCAAGTCTCGTTATAAGTCGTCTCCTGAGCACTATATGCGTTGCTGAGCCAGAAGATACCAAGTTTCTGACTGCAAAAGTTGTTGAGTGAACGGTGGCAATTGTACCGGAAGTAATCCCATGGTTGATTCGTCGAGAAGCAGCCTGGAGAAGTATGGCAGGAGCATGGGCGCAATTTGGTGGGGGACGCGGGGGACGTGTCTCCTCCACTTTTTTAAACGGGGGGACATAACATGCTGTGTCCCCCCAAATTTTTGCCGAAGACAAACAGTAGTACAGTACTATTGTCGAGACTTAGTTTTAGGATGCATGGGCAGTATTGCAAGACTCTCTTCAACCATTGGTAAACAGGATTACCACCAAAACTTTGGAAAAGTATTTGACCTAGCTGTATATTGTCCTATAGCTCAAAACTCAGTGACTTGACTAGGAATTAAAGATAGCTTATACATTTAGATCTGTTTCTTGTATGTCACGACAAGGGTGACCAACATATTCAAAATATATTTATACCCACAATGCAGCAATGTTCTCATCCAAGCTCGAAACATTTGCTTTAAAGGCAGTCTACGTATGGGTGGCGGGACTATTTTCAAAGTGGTGGAACAAGTGCACGTCAAAAAACTAGAATTTTTAAATTTGAATAGGCAACTGTGACGTCACAAGCACTGAAATGTGAAGTCATTAACTTTCGTCCGCATGTTCAAGCAATTTTATTCAAAATTTGATAACCCCTCAACGACCGCTATCTACACAACACCTTATCTATCATCAGGCCCGTAACCAGCTTGGGGCACCAGGAGGGGCGAAGAGTTTTCGGAGAGGGGCCCGAAGTTTTTCAACTGTGTCCAATATTTTTAAATTATGTCCAACACATTTTTCTAGGGAAGGCGAAAAATTTTCTAGGGAGGCTTCTCCCCCCCTGGTTACGGGCCTGTCAATCATACTCTACACTGACGTAAGCACATAAATGTAACTAGTTGTTCTTAGTCACACACAAAAACAATTTACTTCAACAGTGGACCCAATACGAATTGTGTTACTTAAATTTATTGAGGCAAAATTCGCAATTTAAAAGTGGTAGGGCCAGGCCCTCCCAGAAAGAAGTGGAGGAGCCAAGAGCCATGCGGCCCCCCCGGTTCCACCACCGATGAGCCTACGTAACACCTAGTTTTGCTGGGCAAACCTTTCGTGTTATTTCAGGTAAAATGTGGTACAGTACTATTTTCCAATTCACCGTTGTTCATTTTGATTTCTGTTTAATCTCAAATATATATTTGTGGCGTTATGCATGTATAACTCTAGAATAACACTTTTGACATTAATTTCGCCTATTAAAATTTGATGTTAAACGTGAAATTTTTAGCTTGTGAAAACACTGAGCTGAGTTGCATAACTGACAGATGTCACAAGGCAACAGTCACCAGCAGACCCGTAACCAGCTTGGGACACCATGGGGGCGAATAATTTTCTGAAGGAGGCCCAAATTTTACATCGATATAATGTACGAAAACAATGGTTATGCATACAATATGTCCAAGACATTTTTACAGGGGGCGAAGCCCTCCACTTAGTTACGGGCCTTGTCACCAGATAATAAGGTATGCAGAAATCACATTGTAGGCTAGATTGATAGGCCTATATGGGTATGTATTCAGAAAGACTTCTGCTTCGTTTCCTTTTGGATATCTTGAAATCTTCTCTAGTTGGCTTGGATAATACTGCCTGAGGGTTTGATTGATGTTGGGAAAGAGTATTAGACAAACGATATTTGCACAATCGAAAGGGTACCCAACAGCGTACAGGGGCTGACAAGGCGAGATTGAAAGGATACATCCTCCATCCATCAGCAGTAAAAATAAAATGTAAATTATTTTGTGAACTACGCTAGTTTTAACTAAACATTTTTTGCTTCTGTAAGAGGATATCAAAGGAGATTTGGCTAGGGGTGGGGCTGCATGCATGATGCCCAGTATCTAAAGATTGGTAGAATGTTTTGAGAGCAGAAATGTGCAAGAAAAATATTTAGCTACCATACCTTGCAATATAAATATCGTACCTTGCAATTTATCTTTTTTTAACGTTGAGCAACTTAAACAAGACATCAAGTCGCGTTGTAACCCACACTTATAAAATGCATGGAAATCGATGTGTTCTGCTTTAGGAGTGATATGCACATGCGAATAATGCGATTCACAGTTTTGTGTACTCTAAGTGACAGCTCTGATGAAACAGAACTGATGTGTTCTACTATACTGCTGTGCTTGTTTGTATCATAGTCTGCTAGTAGTGCAACCAAGCTGAACTACAGTACCATGTGCAACAACAAAATTAAGCTTATTAATTTCTAAATCATTTGTAGGGATAGTGTTGCTTTGAAAACACCTCTACAAAGCAAGATTGGAATCTGTGTTTACAAAACTTCACTTCCGGATCGGCTGGATGACTATATTGGTTTTACATCAAGCTGTCTCCCTCACATTTTACAACAAAATTGCGCCCATGGGCAGGAGTGAAACGGTGTTACGGACTGTTCATAGACAGGAGCAGTTTTTAAAGTACTTTTTAAAGACTTTTTTTGAAAACCTGTTGTTTTCACTGCAACGGTATGTTTTTTCACTCCAACGGCGTGACAAAGAACGGCATTTGGCGCCGCGGGAAAACAATCATGACGGTCAGTCGTGAGGCATAACCCAGTTACCACATGGGGATCGATGCTTCAAGGGTTGCTGAGTCTTCAGGACTGGTAAGTTAATTTAAATGTTTTTTAATGCTTAAACCCTTCACTGAATGTTACTGCTGCCTTAAATCCGATATTTCTTTTGTTGTGAATTCGATTGGAACTGACCAGCAACCGGTATCTAGTATCCACATATAGATTACAAAGTATCAAACTTTTCAATAGAGTCTGATTGTCTGGAAGTTTTCTGTCAAAATTTGCAACTATCGATGACATCCTTAGAATTTGCGGAAGTAGACGTGGAAACGTGCTAATGAACAAGGATCTGGATGTTTTCAGTTTGTAAGGATTTGGGGTGTGGTATGGGCCGTGGCAATGATTTATTTAATTTTCATTACTGCCTATTCATTCCCTGATTTAAGAAAGCAATAAACTTCATTTGGCAAAGGAGAATTGCTGGCAACCATATTTTGATTTGCGCGATCGTTGGCCCTGGCATTAAAGACACACCTCCTCTCCGCCCCTTTATCGTCAACCTGTTTGCCTTCTGCGCTGGAAGCAGCGCGTTCGCTTTCATACAGCAGGTTGTCAGTGGAGACGATGCGACGCTGTTTAATGTTTAACCAGAACAACAGCGTCGTGCTTTGTGGCAGCGACGGGCACAGAGCACACAAGTGGTTGGTGAAAATCTCCAGGGAGTCAATCCTTACGTTAAGCACAGCGGCAAGGCTGTTGTAGAAACTCTTGTAGGTGCAAAACAATTGCCTGCCGCGTGCAAGTGAAGCTGGGTGTCAATTGTCAGAACAGCGCAAGCAGAACAAGTTAAGGCCGTAGGACTGACGATGCTTGCTGTTACATGAAATCGATTTCCCGTAAAATTTTGCTGATTGATTGAAGCTCTTCATCTGTGCGGAGAACGAGTTCGCCAGTGTTCGGTGTTCATTCGAAAACTCTAATTCGTTAAAGTTTGCCATTGAGTTGCATTGGTAACTTAGATTCAAGGTGTATCGTGCTTTCCGAAGCTTGATCACGCTTTGCTGAAGCTGTAAATAATAGGTTATCGATTACGTTTCTTTGTCACGGGCAAAATCCCATGTTTTTGCTTGTGTAATAACCCCATGGCGGTTTAGAGAAAAAATGGTGGTAATGGTAATGGCAATGATTTATTGTTTCATGTGACTCAGCCAACAAGCAGAAGCACCATAAAAGCCATCGCATGCAGTAAGCCAACCATTAGTGAAAACTAGAGCAAATGAAAACACAATGGCACAATAGCTGATCAGTGTAAACAGACACGGGCGCTGTGTCATATAGGATTGGCGAAAGACCGTGGCGGTCATCTAGTCAACCAACCCCGTTTATCACTTGTTGACAAGTGTCGAGAAACAACAGTTGGAGATCGAATAGGCATAATGAAAATAAAAACAAAAAACGAATGAACGCAGAACATGGTGAAGAAATGCACAGTTGAAAGCGCATGCCTATGTACATAGATGAGTGGATCGAATTTAAGTGAAGGAATTTGGTGTGGTTACAGTATTTTTAGCAATACAAAGAGATTGAAAAGTAGTAACAAAAAAAGTAAAAAATTACAAAAACTAATTAATGAGGTACAAAAGAAAACAAAGCAAAACAGAAAAAAAATAAAAAGTGTACTTCATGCCGGAAAGCATATAGAGTATGCACACAGAAAATGCGAAAAAGTAAATACACACAAAAAATAAAACAGAGTTACAGAACTAGAATACACAGTATTTTGTTCTGGACAGGTGAAATGTTGCTAAAGTTCAAAATTGGGAATTTTTTTCATGTAGGAGGTGTTTCTTAAGTTTCCATTTGAAGGTAAAGGTGGTTGAAAATTTAGTATCGTCTGATATTGAAGATCATACATTTGGGCCAGTAAACTTAGGAGAACATTTTCCTGAGGAAGAGTTAACTCTAGGTAAAAACAGCTTTCTAGAGGTTGCTAGTCTTGTGGAGTGATAATGAAATGAGCTGAGTGGAATAAAATATTCATCAAAATGATTTGGAAGCAGTTTGTTATGACAAGAGTGCATGAATTTGCCTACTGAAAAGCTATATAGTTTGGGAAGGCATAAGATGTTTAAATGCTGGAAATGTTCTTCTAGTGATCCCATGTTAGTTGGATTTATTGTCTTTATAGTAATAAAAAATTTTGGTGGCGCTTTGGAGTGTGTTGGATTTATTATTTTTATAGTAAGAATTGTATGGTGCTAATAGTTGGATTTATTATTTTATAGTAAAAATTTTATGGTGGCGTTTTGGAGTGTGACACCCTCACAAAGGAGTGACCACTAAAAAAGGTAGTAATTTTCGTATGCACATCAGAAAATCCTCCAAAAAGCTTTTTTGTTTGCAAGTAATGGACATTGGGCATGTGCGCAGAAATAGACCGCACAACAAAGTGTCGCCAAAAAGATCGAAACTAAACTAAGCAGAAAAAACGTTCAGTCACCTACAGCAGGTTTTTTTTAAAGGTGTTTTAGAGACCCGAATCGGGTCCCTAGAATTGAAAATCGGGTCCCTAGAATCAGCGAAAATTATCATCGGGTACCAAGAATCAGAGAAACTCGGGTCCCTAGAATCAGAGAAATCGGGTCCCTGCAAATCAATACCGCGTACCTAACATTTTCCTTAAAAAAACGTGCCTATAGATTTAAAATAGTAATTGAGTTTACCCTGCGAGGTTACTCTGCTACTTTTTGTTCAACTTACTATTATATAGGGAAGGCCTTGAACATGCTTTCTGTTTGTGGTGATTTTCAATATGTCTCAGGGATTACGTGACCTCGCCCTTCCAAAAAGCGACCAGGTTTTTGTAAGCGATACGCTACAACAATCTTTCCCCAAAGTTACCTTTCCCATTGTATTTTATTGCGTTTTGCATAGATTTTTCGATCTCTTTGCTTCTTCTTAAAAAGTCACTCGGAAAACCTGCCGGTAAATTTGACTATGATAAATTCAGTGTTTACCGTGATTTTATATGCATTTTGCAACATGTTTGGTCAAACAGACGAAATTTTCGGAAAGATTGGGCCACTTTTGTAGCTTCCGTCAATTTATCCAACGGAAAAATTACAACAAAATTTTTTCTGCCCTTATAGCGCATGGCGATCATCAACTTCTGATACGGCCATTGTGCTTGTGTGTGTAGCACCTGTTCGGAGCGAATAACCAACGTTATGTGACTAACTTACCATGATTTTCTTCAAAATGATAAACTGTTTCCATAACGGCTGTTCATCACTGTCCCAGGCAATTCATATACTGCTCCTGCTGATATAACAGGGCGGATGTGGACAAGTTTGAGATGCTTACGTTTCGCGTACGTAATTGTTCTTTGCAAGAATGCTTCGCTAAATTTGGACAGTGACGCTCTGCTTTCATTGTCTAACTGCAGAGATTGTCGTCAGAATCCTCCTTGATTATGTAATGGGCATTGTTTGTGTTTATTCATGAGTCTCATTTGAAACCTTTTCAATTCCTAAATGTGAACAACAGAAAGCAACAAAGACGAGATGTTTATTGCGTTGAAGCTTGATCAGCTCAAGTTACAGTGCGTCACTGGGGTATAAGTCATGACCTGGAATAAAACCAAGCAATTCTTCAGAGCCTTTGTGAACACGCTTTGTAACCGAAAGAGCCGGTTTGAAATGCAGTTGGTGGTTCTTAATTGTGTATCTAGGATGGAGTTACGGAGAAAGGTAGTTACTGACATCAGGGCCACAGCCAGTTGATATTGTCGGTGGGGGCAGTAACTTGCTGTACTATTTTCGGGGTGTGGGAAATTGCCCGGTTGTCCCCCTTTGTTGCGGACCTGGCTGAGATCGCAGCATCTTTAGCGATGATGAGCAAGGGGTGCAAACGATCATGCGTGAGGAAACATACCGTTGGAGTGAAAACCACTAAACTGAGTATGACTGCATAAGCTAGCTAGTGGCTATATACTGTACTTTTGATAACTGGGTAAATGTGCAGTATTTTCTTCAGTCTGGAGATTTTTTTGCTCAAGTAATTGGTTGAATTTACTGTCGTTAACTGTTATTTTACTTACAGCTTCCTTTGCAACAGCCAGTGCTTTACCGGGTACTACAACAGCAGTGCTTTTGATTCTTGCTGTATGTTTTGCAATTTGATATTAGAAGCACACATATCTTTTCTGGCCTTTTTCAGCACTTTATTAGAAAACACCTTGTAGTTCAATTCGCTTATCAAATGTTTCTTGCAAAATTATCAAGCTCTCGTTTTGTCTTTAGCTAAAGTTACCTCGTTTGTGACAGGTATTCACCACCGTCATTTTGAATGGGCTCCCGCAACATTTTTTTCTGGGCAAGCCAATGTAAAAAACCGGTTGCGGCCCGACAACTACCCTCAAAATAGTTTCTTGTCATAACAATAACAAAGGTTGATGCAAAAATGTACGCTGTGGTGCATAAAATTGAAAAGGAAATGGTTTTCAGGTCTTGGTAGCCGCTGATCTTTGGTATTAAAAGATTTTTCTAAATAGCTTTCTTTCAGCAAACTCATCAGCTGGCAAAAACCGTTCAATCAAGAAAACGTTCAAAAATTTCTTTTGCGCATCAGTTCCATGAAACCACACTTTTTACTTTTGAAAAATTAGCTAAACGCAGTGATGTAACGAAAAGGCAAATTTTGGCATACATCAGTGACGTTTCACGAGAATTGCGCTTTACATTTTTAAGTTGCTTTTCAGTGGTGCTCGTTGACGCGAAAGGATGTATTGTCATTGTGGTTCTGGCCTCCTAGTGAATGCGACCTTTGTGTTTGTTGCCGGGCATTGTGATCCAACAGCTGATATAATACTGACAAATGATTTGGACAAAACATGTTGAATAAACGCAGCCTCAGTTAACCTTTGTCGGACGAGTGTGTTTTAAAAGGCAGCGAAATTCTCCCAGACGCTACAATTGTCGCGGAACCCGTGGAAACGGTTGGCCTCCTCAGCTGTCGTCGTCAATGCAAAAGGACCAGGTTTCGCTTTGACTAGAATGGTATCGTAGACTCACGAACGCGTTTACAAACTGAAACGTTATTCCCTGATATGAAAAACTACATAATTTAAAAATTGCTGCTGTTTTTGTTATCAGGAAGACAAATTACTGGTTGCAGTACTTTTCACAAAGCTTGAAAAACTGGTTCTTTAGTGCAAAATTTTAAAATTGCTTTTTTTCAACAAATTGATAAGCTGAAATAAATTTTCGATCTAGGAAACAGTGAAAAAATATTTCGCTTGTAAAACGCCAATGTGTGCTGATTCCGGTGCTGCTGACACGATAGAGACAGGACTGAAGTTAAAGATAAGGAAATCAAGAATTGCCACAGATAACTGAAAGTAAAGCGCAGGAGGATGCTGAAGCTCATTAAATAGATAGAGCTTCCCGCCGTAGTGCAAAATCTGATTGCTTCTCAGTGATTGGTTTTCAAGGTTAACCAAATTATTTCTCCAGTGGTCACCATCGCCGTCAATGTAACGGGGTAGTTTTCAGGTTTTGCTCAAGATTTTTACTCAACGTAAGTAGCAGCTACACAAACATCAGTTGTGTTTTTTGTGTCAGTGCAGCAACTTCTTCAAATGTTTGCGAGTCAGCGTGGGCTGAGATGAAAATAATCTTGCAGTGCTTCCTTTATCAACAGGAAAATTGAGGGAGAAATGATCACGTACGTGTTAATACTCCCATAACTGCATGTGTGCTAAGTAGTCACCGGCGAATGACATGCGACGACGTCAGAGTCGCAGCAAGTTATTTATAAGGTGGTGCTTCAGCAGCAGAGCTAAGAGGGCACTCATGAAAAATTGATAGCCGCCGTAAGATATCGCTCAAGCACAGGCAGGCCAGCACCTTCACATAAGCCAGCGCAGTACGTCCAAAAAACAGGCGGTAGACGTTGTCTCGATGACCTTGTGCTCACGTTTCCAGCAACTTTGAATTTCAAGCGTCACAGTTTCGTCGCAAGTCCAGCAGGCATATAAATGTTTTAAAGAAATACTTTGTTTTGATAGGGATAAACCTAATGCAGGATCCAAGCTTATATCTTCTGTGCTTGCGTTAAAATTTCAAAGGAGTAAATAACAGAGCGAAGAAAGATCTTTGAAACAGGTGTTGGCAGCTGCTTTCCATGCTCTCGAAAATTAAAAGTAAAAATGTTTTTTCTTGCGATTAGTGAAAACAAATGCGTATGTAGCTAAAGTTCAGCAAGTCTGCAAGAAGAATCAGTTACATATTCGATCAACAGATGTGCAACATTTGTTTTTTACGCTTCTTATTAGGCATACCATACATCCGCTTTAGCCGGGAAAGTCCCGGTTTAAAGGCTTTATCCCGGCGTCCCGGTCAGTCAACCAAAATGTGCCGGTTAGGCATTCAGTAAGACAGCATGAGCATAGCCCTACATACACGAGTATTAGCAGGCTGTGATTGGTCTGTTTAGCCAACTTGTTGAAGAGTGATGTGTGTCCTTGTTTTTCTGTTTCGTTGTGTTAGATCAGGGTCTCAAACACGCGGCCCGCATGTGGCTCACGAGGGTGTTTTGTGCGGCCCGCGATACTTTTTGGTAATTTTCAAATAATTAACATTTACATTATATATGTAATAGCTTATTAACCTGTGTTTTAAGCTAGCGAGTGAACAAGTTCCTAATGAACGTATAAACGACTAGAAATGATTTGCCTAAAACTCATTTTTTTCTGAAAAAATGATTTATCATTTTCTCATTTTATTGAATCACTCTGAAGATACTAGTAGGCCTATGTAATATTTCTATTTTTCTAACAGTTTATTGTTTAGGCTTTGATTTGGATCTTGTCTGAAAATTACTGTGTTGAATTAAAATTATCTGTTTCTTCAATTAGTCATGGCGGACGCTCAGATATTGACAACCACTTGGGAACCAAAAAACACAAATCTTCTGTTGAGGCACCAATGTCGTCATTTCGCGTGACGCACTTCTTCAAAGCTGCTCATTCAGATGAGTCTCTACTCTTAGCAGCGAAGGAGGCTACTTTTATGTATTACGCTGCTATTTATGGACGTTTTTAAAATTTCAGATTTGCAACCTCTAAGCTAGTTTCAAAAATTTTTTAACCTAAATTTGCCATTGCAAAAAAAACATGTGCATCAATAATTGTTAATTGCATTGCTCCGATGATTGCTGATGAGCTACAACAAGAATTAGATAAACTGAATTTTGTTTCTTTTACTGTTGATGCTTCGAACAGAAAAGAGCAGGGACGCCAGAGAGCGGGGACATATCCCCCTGCCCTTTCATAGGGGGGCAACGGGGGCGGAAGTGGTTTTAATAGAAGTATCATAGGTAAATTCATGGTTTATCAAGATCGACTTGAAACATATTAATTGCAGCTCTTCGCACATCCACAAACTTCAGAGTAATTTTCTATAATTTATCTGTTATTCTTTTTGAGGTCAACATTGTTTCTGAACAGAAACAAGCACTATTGGTCACGATTGTTGTTTTGTTTTATGAAGTTTTCATTGCCCTGAGCTCTTTTACTTCTCGCCTGCCGCTATTCCGTCGTCACTGGAGAAGAGGGTAAAATTGTTCGTTGTGGTTCGCTACTTTGCACCTGATGTTGGTGTGAAAGTGAAGCCTTCAGAATTTAAATCGCTTCAGGTGAAGCTGCTGCAATATATGGATAACTTTTTCTTTCTACGAAATACGTATGCGTGTCTCTTCGACGTACGCTCTTAAATGTTCTATCTTAGTTTGATAGGATCTTTTTGGATAAATTCTGGGCACGTAAGCCGTTAATTTTCAAATTTTTTTGGAAAGCCAATAATTTTCAAATTTTACCCTCTTTCAGTATGATACAAACGTTGAAAACGTGCCAAAACTTCCAACGGGCATTAACTTTTTCTAATCCTTTTTTAGCGACGGCTCAAAAACGGCATCCCACAGGGATCTGTCCTGGCACCCCTTCACTTCAACATTCTGACCTGCCAACCACTGTCTCTAGAAAGCATGCATATGCCGATGATCTAGCAATCATGCATGCTGATGGAGACTGGAAGGCAATGGAAGGGGTGCTGAGCAAGAACATGGCAACAACAGATGAATACCTCCAGACTTGGAAGCTAAAGCTCAGCACTACAAAGCTGTTACGGCAGTCTTCCACCTCAACAACAAAACCCTGCCCTTTTGCTCCGAACCCAAGTACCTCAGAGTAACGTTGGACAGGTTGCTCACGTATCGCCGACACCTTGAGTCACTTCGCAAAAAGCTGACATCACGCGTTGCACTCCTGAGGCGGCTTGCTGGCTCTGGCTGGGATGCTGGAGCAACAACGCTGCGAATAGCCACCCTTGCCCTGGTCCATTCAACCGCAGAGTACTACGCTCCTGTATGATACCGCAGTGCTCATACCCGCTTCATTGACCCTGCCATGAACGACGCCTTGGGAATTGTGACGAGATCCCTGCATCCCACACAAGCGAACAACCTTCCTCTTCTTGTAGGCATCCAACCTGCTGAGCTTCGTCGCAAAGGAGCTACACTTTCTTTACCACGCCGTGGCATGGAGCCTGGACACCTGCTCCAATCAGCGCTCACCTGTCCGCCGGGTGCAAATGCACGGCGTCTCAAATCAAGACACCCATTTGTGCCCGCCGCACAACTCATCAGTTCATCTGCAACAACAACATATGTGCGGCGCACTGGGCGGACCACTAATGGAAGGCGGAGTGGTTGGACAACTTTACGAGGCCCCGTACTTTCATCCCCGACACCGGCTCCCACCCTCTCGGAATGACCCTCCCAAGAAAAGCTTGAGTCCGGCTCAACCGACTCCGCACCGGTGTCGGACATTTCTGCTCTTGTTTGTAAAAATGTGGTATGGCCTTCTCTGCAGCCTGTGAGTGTGGTGCAGAAGAACAAACCGTCGACCATGTTGTCCTCCATTGTCCAATCCATCGACCTCTCCATGGACTGCATGGCCTGACGGTTCTGGACGATGAGACAATCGAGTGGCTGCTCAACACCTGCCCCGAGATCTACTGCGGCCAAGCAGTGGAGTCAAGATCTGACTCAAACGACGAAGAAGAAGCGCTGACTGAAACTTGTCTCCAGCTACGCAGACTTCAAAGAACTTTTATTTTTTGTCAAGTGTAACAAGTCAATCCAGTTAAAATGAAATCTGTAGAACTAGATTATATGATTCCCTTTCTCTGTATAGTATACAGCAGCGTTTCCCAAAGCGGGTTCCGCGGAACCCTAGGGTTCCATAGACAAATTTAATGGGTTCCACGAGCTATACTTTAGAGTTGTAAGCAAAAACTGCTGATATGTCCTTTGACCCTTTGGGCGTGTGGCAGCCGCTATATTGTTTGATCTAGCTTTCCTTTTTTCCCGTTTTGCTCATTGGTGATGCGCAGTGTCGTCACAATACTTATGTGAATCAGGTTTTTTCCCGATATGCGCAAACGAAGACCAAGTATCGAGCCAGACTGGACGCACATCAGATATAAGAATTGAACTATCAGCTATTAAGCCGAACTTTTCAGAATCGTTGCAGTCCAGAAAACAAATGCATTGCTCTCACTGAGACGTGCTTGTTGAAGTGTTTATGCTTTATGGTTACTTTTATTGTGCATAATTTTGTTTACAGTACGAAACCTTAATAATGGCAATTTGGGTGAAAAAAACGTTTATGTTAACTTGGCAGTTCTAGCGGGGGTTCCTTGTCCACTTAAAATAACCTTGCATTATTCCGCGGACAAAAAAGTTTGGTAACCACTGGTGCACAGTATTCACAGATTTGTTCAGGTACGCTGATACCCTACGTGTGACCTCACAAATACCTTTGTTTTTCTCACAAATATGACTTGGTTTAACTTTATTTACTTTCAGGTGGAAATTAGAAAGAACTGAATTGCCATTGCCTGCAATATTATTTTGATATTGTCAGATATCATAAATCCAAGAAAAAAGCAAAATGGCTGAAAAAGTTTCCATGAAAGATCTTGAAGAGTCTTTCAATAAGTTTAAAGTACAAGGAGCAGCGAAAGCCACAGGAATGAGTAACAAGAACTTTGCCAAGGTGTTGTTTTTAATAGGTTAAAACAAAATTGACTGGCCTGTACGTCCTGCGGCCTGTTTCTATTAGCCGTTCTTGCTGCGTAAACAACTCTTGAAAACAAAGCTTTTCAGATATTATACTAACACATATGTCTGTAGACTTTCACTTCAGCGTATGCACAACGCCAAGGAACTTTCGATCTACCTTTGCTTTATGAACTTTTTCAGTTTTTTAATCTTTGTACGTAAAGGTGTGAATTGAAATTTTAAAAACTAACTTCACGGTTCAAGAACATAGAGTAAGGTTGCGCAAAGTGACGTTTAAACTAACCGTTGTTACGAGGGGCTATCTCAGGCTTAGCGAAAAGATGGGCAATGAACGTAATGCTTGACTCTATTGCAATGAAACTTGAAATGAAGACGTGCAGTGTTGATGAACGAGCCAAACTTAAAATCCAGTTTTAAGACGCAGCCATTCACCGGCCAGTTTGTGTGCAATCCTGGTTTAGAGCAGGGATCCGCAAATACTTTTTGGCGCGACCCCAAAAAATATTTCTAAATTCTCGCGACGCAAACATTTCGTGAGCGTACAATTTTGTAGAAAATACTGTATAATGAAATATCAGTTTCAAGACTGGTATTGACAGTAGCCATTTTCTTGCACAAAACTGTAGGAAACTTAGCACATAAAACAGTAAATGGTTGCAGTTATTCTGTCTGGTGAGAATGACAAATTTAAAGTGTAAATTTGAATTATTTCGTGACCCAGAGTGGAAGGTCTCGCGACCCAAATTCGGGTCGCGACCCACTATTTGCGGACCCCTGGTTTAGAGCATTGGGCTAAAACTGGGTGAACATTTGTATTTTTCAACATTTGGTTGCGAAACGAAAATGCTTTGAAGGTCTTCACCACAATTTTCATTTGCAGTGCTGCAAAGACTGCGGAGTCCTTGACGGCAAGAAATGTACGATGACTGACGTGGATATTGCTTTCAACAAACACAAGTAGGCGAGAACAAAGTTTGAAATTTTTTTCTACCATTTGTCAGCGTGATTGGGATCTCACGCCCCTCTTTTGTCTTTGGCCACAGCTAAAGCATAACATTGGCTCAACGCAGACACTTCACCGTTGTTTGGGGCCGAAAAAATGGGGGGAAACTAAAGCTAAAGACAGTATAAAGATCACTACTGCCTGCATTTTTGTAGCGACTACACACTGGCCTCCCATTGACGATAGATAGCGTAGATAGCGACAGAAACAATGTGGAACAGAAATATGGTGCTTTTCTAATGGAAAATGGAAACGCTTTATTCAGTTGAGCCTTGAGAGTTAACGAAATACTCAAAATCGCTACTTATATCTACATCGAAGAAAATTATTTGCTAAACTGAGTCAATCACTACTAAGTGCGAAGCAGAAAAGTCACAAGAAGGAACAAATGCGTTGATTACCACTCGCCGATCGTTTATGATACTGCAGTGATTCATTGAGAATGTTGGCGAAGTAAATATTTCGACTGCCTTTTGAATAAATCCACTAGTTATTCAGCTCTTTTATCCAAGCAGCAGTTCTGTGGTCTTTAGGGAAAAGACCAATCAGGACGAACGAAAATCCATGGGTGGTAAGCTCCCTGTTCCTCCCCACAGACAAGGTTCCTGGTGAAGCTCGGTTTGTATCAGATCCCACTGAGCGGGTCGACATTTGTGAAATGGCGCTTAATAGTCAAACTAATCCCACAGACAACTGAAATTATCAAATGCCCAGATAAGTTAACCAGTATAACGTTTTCATCATATAACTTATATATGGGGAAAAAGCCTGCATAAAAAGTTATATTTCATTTAACCAGGCATACGTCGCAACTACATTACGCACGAAATTTTGCTTAAATAAAATTGCATTGATCCAATGTTTGGTGGTATTTCCAGAAACGGAGCTTTCTGAACTATCTAACTGAAAAAGTTGTCAGTAAAATCACTTAAAATATTCCGAACATTTGAAAAACTGGAAATCAACTTTTCTCTAAAGCAGTGGTTTTTAATCTTTCCAACCCCAGGACCCCTATTCCTAAAGATATTGGCGAGAAACAAGTAGGCGAGAACAAAGTTTTAAATTTTTTTCTACCACTTGTCAGCGTGATTGGGATCTCACGCCCCCCTATTCCTGAAGATATTGGCCACTTGATGGTTCCTTGTCCGCGTCATGTCATTAGTCAAAGTGGTGGTCGATGTTGTTTGTGCATCGGAGGGTTAAAAGAAAACATTTGGCATTCTTTCTGGGATCCCAAGGTTTCTTTACGTGGAACCCCGTTCAGAACCACTTTCAAAACTAAAGTGACATCTGCAGTGAAAAACTAAAAAAACTGAGTAGTTTTGGATCGATTCCTTTGTGTAATTAAATTGAGCCGTTTCTTCTGCTTCACACGTAAACATTAAGACTGTTTGTGCCGATGCTAAACGATTCAAATACTTTGCGGCGATACAGTCTTTCTTAAATTGAAAAAAACTCTTTTTAACTAAAAAATGATGACCTTAAATCCTTTTTTCATCCACGGCTATCTTTCAAATCCTTGAGTAGGCCTAAATTCCAACTTTTCCGAGTAAACTTAAAAATGGTTTGAAAGCAATCTCACCAACTTTCTCTAACGTGAAGCCGATGCGCAGGGTTAAAGGTCAGCAAGTGATCGACTTCAAGGTTTTCTGCAATATTTTGGATGAACTTGCAGGGAAACGAGGTCTTGACAAGGAGGCCGTGTACAAAATGGTGGCTGGAAAAGCGCCTGGACTTACAGGTGTCACGGTAAGTAGGTTTGTAATTTTCTCCGCCACTTTTTCTTTGTTTTGTGAATATTAATTGGCCAGAATCAATGAAATAAGCCCTGAATAAGTTAAGCGTTCGTTTTGTTGCTAAGTTTATTCAAATGAACACGTGAAGTATCACTTATCTTTCGTTCATGTTAATTGTCTTCTATTGTCATCACTAAGGGCTTTTTCGTAGGTATGCAGTTTAACCAGAGACTTGTATAAGCTTCTAGGTTTTTCTGAGGTTGGGACACTTTGAACATTTTTTATTTCTGCTTTTTGCACTGAAAAGGAAAAAACTCCAAACCGCTTATGAAAGACTGGTAATAGTGACGGAAAAAACTGCTTACCAAAAATGATTAAACTATTGTTATAGCGCAACGCAAACTGTTTGAATGATGTTGGCTTGCGTTCGATACAAGCTATATGTTTGTTTAAGAAGAAAACAATGCAGATGTATACTTATGCCCCACTCAGACTTGCAATTAGTAACTGGAAGACGTAAGCGAATCAATTCCAGCCAATTACGTAAATGAGGAGGCATCCTTTAAATTAGGTTTTCCGTTTCCTCAACCGTTGTGCTGTTTACGGCGGTTTTGAAAATATCAAGGATGCGATGCATTGGGATAGAAAGTTTCTCCAAATCTTAGTACCATTTGTTTGAGGAGATGGGTTTTGTTAAGCTGGTTCCCAACAAAAAAATTTTGTTTTCAGATTATTCCGTGAAACACTTTGCGGTGGTCTGTTTGTGACGCGTAACATTTCACTATCCTCGGAAAAGCAGCCGTAATGGAAAGATGCTTTGACTGCAAAGTAGTGCTAGAAAAACTGTTTTTTACCTGAACAACAACAAAACTGCTCACAGCATTTCCTATGCATTACCTGAACAGAAACAGTCAAAGACTGGAAATGTCGATCACTTCACGGACTCATCACAGTACACTGGAAGCAGTGCTCAGCGATTCGGCGCAGACGGCAAAGGTCTTGGTAAGCAGATATTTAAAATCGATTTTTTCATATATTTAATAAAATATACTTTTTAGGCAGATTAAACAAAGTACTTGTAGCTTTCACGTTGTTGGTGCGCTAGATTCCACTTAAAATATGGGTCCCCTCCCTGTTACGCCCCAGTGGGTAATGGTTGGTGTGGTTTGGAGGGAAATAGACAAACGCCAGCAAGACAATCCTCTGAAAAAGTTGCTGGATCTTCTTATGGTGGAGTTTATGTTCACTGAGATATCAAAATCTGTAAAAATGTTGCTAAGGCAAAGCGTTTCAAGCCAAGAAATAAAATTTGTGACTTCAAACTTTTATAAGACTGCTGAAATTTATCATCAAACTGAAAAAATCTGCAAAAACAACCAAAAAACATATGAATGAACCGCAGAAGACTTGGTGATGAAACTGATGGTTTAGCTGCTTTACCTGCCAGATTTTAGTTTGAGATGAAACTGTTGATGTTTTAAATATGGCGGACAATTTTTTGCAATCGACACCATGGTTTTCCAAGTTACACATATTATAAGGCCGAGAAGCCGATAGGATTCATGTATCTCAATTATATTGATATCGGTTCATTCTTTCCTAAAGCTACGCTATTTCGCTTCAAAGACTGGGTAATGTCGTTTTTCAAAATAAACAAATTGCATACACAACAAAACAACGAGAATGATGCTTGTACGCAACAAATAAACGTTCCATCTGTTGCTAAGAGCTAGGCTCGTAGCCAGGTTGAGTGTTTAATGGGTTGTCGTGCCAAGAACGAGAAGCAAGAATCAAATCAAAGCGCTTAAACTTTACAGCTTTGATTTATTTCGCACACTGAACTTTAAAACCGGTGGTTTGGACTTTCGTTTCCGGGATTACCCTCCAACCCCGCAGCGGCGGCTTAGTGAAAATTTACGTGAAATATTTCAAGTGCTCCACAAGTACTTTTTAAACTCGTTGCTCGAAGCAGGCTGTTACAAGCCAGTCCAGCTCACTAACTTGCCAAGACATGAAGCCTACGCAATATTACATAACGAAGTGTCGTGTATAGTGGCATCTTCCGCGTTCATGCATGCTTATGGTAAGATTGGACTTTCATAATCGTGTTTTTTATGTCACTAGGCATAGATGGACGCGAGGAGCGAGTCGAAAATTCGGGATATGTGGGCAACTACAAAGGTCAAGGAAGCTACGATAACAAAGTGTCCAAGTGATTTCTATGAAGTTGATGGTCTTTACTCAAAATCACTTGTTTTCGTAGTTCATTGTTTGTTGGCAGATTTTTATCAAACTGTTGTGTGTCACACTTTTTTATCATTAGTTTGCACGCATGCACATCGCGGTGCCAGACGGACCGTTACTTCAACCGTATTTCCTCGTCGAATTACTGAACATGAGACTTCGTTCTTGTATGGTTTTTATGTCATAAGTGTTGTAGATCATGCGATGGGGTAAGTTTCAATAAAATCGTGCAGGAGTCACTGCTTTTATAATGTGGTTAATGGATAGTACCGTGAAATGTATAAAATTAATTAAATATCATCACACATCACCCGTGGCTAAGCACAACGTTTGCGATTTAGGCAGAAGGTCACGTTCGAAAAAATTCCAGACAGTCTCCCCCCATCAGCTACCAACACATGAAGACCCCACACCAGAACCCCGCCAGAAAGTCGTCAACAGGGGGGGTTTACGTTTGTGCAGGGGGGGCTTGACATTCAAATTTGACAAAACTTCCACTGATTTATAGTGTTTCAAATTTCAATTTGGGTGGGCTTGTTGGGGGGCAAAGCCCTCCCGTGGCGACGGGACTGCCCCACGCTGCGGTCGCTACGCATCTGGGGAGGCGAATGGAGACAGCGCTAACTGTTACTACTGTGGGAGACTTGAAAACCACCTGTAAATCGTGCCATAAGTTTGTGATATGAAATTGGAACATCACTTCACTAACTTGGTTGGGGTAGTTAGCAATATTCCCTGGATGTTATGGTAATGGTTTATTGTTTCATATGACTGTTGTTGGCATCTGCAAATCTTACTGAAGCAAATTCTTTGTCAGAGGTATTTTATGTTTATCATTTTCACTAATTGAATATGCATTTGCGAATTCTTTCAAGTTTTCTTCTGATAGAAATCTTTGGCGTCCGGGGAAAGAGCTGAAATGTCGGAAAGAATTGCTCCTGAATCATTAGAAAAACGTCTGTCTAATTCTTTAATGAAACAGCCAGTAACTAAATAGAAGACATTGCTGTACACATGGTGTGTTTCAGAAGGTCGTTCGCCAGTTGATCCCATCAAAGTAAAGTTTTTTAACTTCGGGTTTCTTTTTGACCGGTTTTCTATAGCTGTTGATGAAATCTTGCTTTCTTGGAAAAGTCTGCAAGCCTTCTCAGCGTAGGCTATTGATCGACCAAGTTGGAGTTTCGCATATTAACCAACTCTTCACGAAGAGACAAAATGAACTCCGCTGCTTTCCCAAAGGTTTACTTGCTTATCCTGCAGCAATTGTGATACTTTGTCAACTTTCCCGAGAATTTCCGACAGCAAATGTAGCAACGTCACACAAGTCTAATTTTAACTGGATACAGTCCACAAGAAAACCTTATTTCTTTCTTCTTCTTTGCTAATAGCTAGTAGCAGTAGCGGACACAGGCTAATTTGGTGGGGGGGGATGCGATATCGATTTGCAATTAACCCAATGCTTCACAGGAACATATTGCGTAAATCAATCACTTTCGCATACGTACATTTACGAGGAAACAAGTCTAAGCTTGGTTTAGTTTAGTAGAAGCTTGAGTGATACAACTGGTCATACTTTAACACTGCACCGCTACGGAACCAACAAGCAATGTGGCACTTAACAACGATCTGATGACATAGTCACCGGCGTCGGCGCAGGTACATCGAGAACTCGAGATAAACAGTTCACGTGACGACATAATGCTTATTCTCATAGTAGGTTACGTTTGCTACAGCACAATTGCTGGTGGCAGTGATCAGCATAGTGTTGTTTGACTTGTATGTTGCAGCAAGTGAGCGTAGTCACTTCGATGAGGTTTAGATCAGTGCTCTTCAAATGGGGAACCTTACAGTTTTTGATTGTCGTTTGGAATAGTCCGCAACACTCATAGTAATTTGTATATAATATTTGCTATTTATAGGGGATTTTGACGAAATAAGAACAAGAAGCGGGTTGGTTCTGTTTGTTTTGCAACCGAAATTAAGAGAACGGAAAGAAACAAACAATTCGTATTGAGTGAAAGCACGAAAGTAACAAAAAGCGAGAAAGCACGATCATTCATGGGCGTCCGCAGAAATTTTTCCAGGGGGGAAACGTCGACATTTTGTTTATTATTTTCAAATTGCTGGCGATCAGTGTTCCCTCCAAGATAATTTTGCACCGAGCAAATATTTGTTTTAGTGAGCATGCTTATTTTAGGGCTGAGCAAGTGGAGTTTTCAATGAATTACAAACTTTGTGAATTATATAATAAATATACAATCTTATCAAAATACGAACAAAATAACATTTCATTCAAATAGCTTCTTGTTCGCGTGCTTTTCCATTGCTTTGGAATGTTGCAAGTGCACAAGAATGAGTTTTCACTGCGCAACAGTTCTGGTGGTCCTGAGTAATTGCACACTCAGAGGTAACATTGCTGACGATGCAATGCAAATGGACGTTCACAAAACTCTTTATCCTTTCTACACTACAAAGGAAATATCCCATGTTACGGTAACAATCACAAAAAAACGCTTTGTTGGCAGCAGTAGCCAGGTATATTAGTATTACGACAAATTTACACAGTAGGCTATCTGCAGATTTTCAACACAGGGCATTTCTTTTCAAGTAGGCATTGGCATATTGCCATGATGGAAGCATTGGATTTCCATGGTTTTCAACGAAAACACAAATTATGACTTTATTTTACTTTAGCAAGCAGGGCTGATTATTCAACTGAACTAACAACTGAACATGTTTTTGAAAATTTCGGGGGGGAATTGCCCAGTTGCTCTCCCTCTAATTGCCGTATCAGCTAGCAAGACTTGTCAGCATCACTTAGAAACAAGAGCTGCAAAAGTCCGGGATCACGTCCAAAGCGATCAATGAAAACTTGCTACACAAACCGGACAATTAAGTAGACCTGTATGTTGACACGACTACGGAAAATTCACTAGAATTAGAACACCACGCAGGTTTTGCAAAGTTGACCAGATGAATTATGGAAACTCGCCACAGCAAATATAGCTTTGCACTCAGTATTCACTCAGATGTCAGAACTAAGCCTTAACAATTAAGACGTATTCCCACATGCCTGCATAGACATATCCTAACAAACCACGTAATTTACACTGCATGAAAAGAAGCCTGCTTAAGTGTAGTTTGACACTCAGGCACATTGGCCACACTCGCACTAATAATGGATTTTTCAAACTTGTGGAAGCATTGCTATAGACTCACTCATGCTTCTCTTCACAAAGTACAAATGTAGGCTACGTGGCTTACCGCTATCAGCATGTAACTGTCTCGCTGCATTACTTGCCAAGATGGCTGCGTTCAACAGTCTCATGCAACAAAACGCCTGCTACCGTAATATAAAGTGAACTTTTGCGGTTTGTTGCCACGGTATTGTTACGCAATAAAGACCAATAGCAGAACAACCCGCTCGCGACTTTCACAACCCGCCTCTGCATGAGTGAACTGCAAGCCCATCACTGCATGATACTGTAACTGTGAACCTGACTCTTGTGCAGTGTGAGTTTCATACCGGCAAAACAACTGTCATTGCAAGAATCAAATCAATTAATCGGAATTTAAGATGCCGACTTCAGGTTTTTCGAGAAATATTTGGTTCTTAATCACAATTTCCAGGGGGGGGAACGGGCATTTGCCCCCCTGCGAACGCCCATGCGATCATTGACTATTTTATATCAGGTTCCACAAACAAAGCCAGCTCATCTAATGAACCGAAGAAACATTTTTGACTAATTGTTAGCACAAGTTAATTTTTAGTGTGCAGTACAAAAATATTTTTGGCGATGATTTTCAATGAAATCAAGTGTCGTGTCAACACCTCTTTAGGTCTGGTGGGGGGGATGCATCCCCTGCACCCTCCCCTGTGTCCGCGCCTGGCTAGTAGTTATATAAATAGGGCGAAGAGAGACTGCATTACTGCGGAGCGCTCTACACTGAGGTCCACGTTCTGTGAGGTTGCAGGACATGTGTGGGTAGAGCTGTGAAAATGAAGTCACGAACCAGTTACGTAAGATGCTTCGAAGTCGTCTATCCAAAGCAGGAGAACACACGGCTGCAGCCAGGATAAATTAACTGACACCAATTCTTAATGTTTTCACAAATGTTTTGTTGCTGGGACAAGCAACGATTTACTGAAAGTAGTATAATCCAGTTCTACCTTACACCGAAATGCACGGTAGATCAATCTTCCCATTTCTGCGAGTATTTCTTAGCTTCGAACTGGATTTTTCATCACCACGTTCCACGACTGCGATCTGACAAAATTTCACGCAGGATCTGTGTAAGCGCTGCTGTGTGCGTCATCAACAATTCTCATTACCCGGTCGTCAAAAACAACAACCCAGCTTATCATGTAGGCCTATTTGGGAAATGTTGAATGCAGGCCAGAGATCTTCTAAATTATCGTTTAAAATATTGCTGGCTGAAAGCTACCTGCTGCATATGTCAATCAAACGAACTTGAAATTAAACACAAAACTGGAGGGGGGAAACTGGGGGCCAGCCAAAAATCTTAGAATCGCCACTGTTGACAGTCACCTGTTACTGGCCGCATGTCACGGTATTCCTGCTCAGAAGTTTGGATCCGTGTCGGCGGAGTTCAATTCAATTACAACCGTTCACTGGGTGACAGAGATGATCACAGAAAAGGAGTGCCGGAGTTGGAATTCTACGCCGGAGGCAACGCTCAGGTATGCCCAAGAGCCAATCAAAACGTTTAAAGGAGCAGTTAAAATTTCTGTAGTGGTGCTTGTTGGCAGGGGCGTAACGAGGTTAGATGGCGCCGGTGGCAAGAAACAAGTTTGGCGTCCCCATGTTTGAGCCTGAGGTCTTTCCTAAGTAAATGTGCTGTTCAAGAAAGTACTTGCGACATTCTTGGGATGATTCAGCCCCCGGTGAATTGCGCCCCTCTTGTCCCCCTCGTTACGCCTCTGCTTGTTGTGGTCAAACAGTGTGGAATTGATTGAAACGTCCATTCTGACTAACGTCAGCATTGTCACATGTCACCATAGTGTGACACTGGGTGGGTTGGGAGCTACAAGAATTTCATCCCAATGATAGTGTCAGTTGCATACTGCATATGCAAAATATGTGTAGCAATGCAATTCGGGAAGGTAGAAAGCCATGCAGCGAACATGATAATGCAGGGAATGTGCGCAAAAGCACAAGATACTGTATATGACAAAAAGCAATGTTTTAACAACACAGACTATGAAGATCCAACAGTGCGCCAAAATGACCTGTAGTGATAGGATTTGACACGTTAGAAGTAATGTACAGCGGCAGAAAATTTATCTGCATTATGCAGATTTGCAGTCTCGTCACCACTTGCATAGGCCAACATCTGCTCCCTTTTTTGGAGCTATACTGAACAATGTGTTTAGCAGTGGTGCAGGAGGCGGGTGCAAACGCACCCCCAAAAATTTGGATCTGTTGAAAATCCGGGCAAATCCTTGAAAATCCTGGTAAAAACGGCACCCAACGTTGTTTGACTTCAAAAAACTGCCCCCCCCAGTGTTTGCAGAAATACACATGAAGATCTTTTTCTTGGAGGGCACATCAAAAAAAGGTGTTTAATGATCTTTGTGGGAGACAATTTGTAGGCAAAAGTCGCACAAAAAAACTTTTCGGGCAAGTTTGTGGAAATTCGGGCAAAAATCCTCCGCAACCCGCAAACTTTGCCTGCTTCTACACCTATGGTGTTGAGTGCGGTTACTGAAACATTGGTACAACGAACAAATGAAGCAAATAAAATTTTGGTTGCAGGGCTCTATACAGCCTGCCGTGGCGAGCGAGTGTAAGTAGTCACCAGGTTCAATATAACATTCCTACGAGAAAAAATGTGTAGGCTACCTGTTTCTTGAACGATGCAAAAGTCTAACAACGAATGGTTGCGCGCTTTGATGCAACCAGATTATGTTCGTCTAGGCCAGTGGTTCTCAAAGTAGTCGATATCGACCCCCAGGGGTCAATTGGACCATCCAAGGGGTCGATAAATAGTTACGGGTCGAATGGGGGTCCCTGAATGACCCATAAGTTCTAAGCAATTATTCCGATTGTGTATTATTTTATCATGCATGCATTTCAAGTAAAAAGTACTCAAATTTATTTTGACACATACTTTCTTTGTATTAGTAACTGTTGGGTTAGACCACGGGGTCTACAGAAAATTGTAGACTTTAATTGGGGGTCAACGGGCAGAAAAGTTTGAGAACCACTGGTCTAGGCCGTAGCTACACTGAGGCACTTGCCTCAGTAAACTTTCTGTAATGCTTCCACAAAACATTATTGTGACGCTAATCATATTATATTGTGTGGCTACTTTATAAGAGCAGCACGGCAGCTACACTCTGTTGCAACCACCAGAGATATTACCAGCCCAGATGAGAGTAGGATGTTAGGTCTCCACAAACTATATTTAACAACGTAGCCTGCCAAACCGGTGAAGTAATTAACATATTCGCCTCGATAAAAAATTGACCCTGACTACGGCCATGTTCATCCTTATTCTTTGAACACTACAACTGCATTTTACTTTGTGACTGAGTGCCCGGACGTTACAGTGTAGAAAGTATCTGTAATCCTGTGGTTCAACCCCAACGCCGCTGTAAAACGTTCTGTCTGTTATCACCAACCTACGTTGTGCAGACAGTGTGCACTTATGCTCTATGGACTTCATGTCTGATTCAAACATTAAAATAAGAGAAATAAATGTTGGCAGTTTGACTCCAATAATTACTGCAGCCTAAATATGACACTGAATCGTTTTGCAGCTAGATTGTATTCATTAAATTGCAAGCAGGGCTGCAGATCCGTCGCAATAATGAAACTCTTCCGGCTTCTATTCACTTTTTCACATTAATATTTTTAATTGCCTTGGTGTACCTCAAGTTTACTGGAAAATGAAAAATATGTGGTAGGCTACGTAATGTAGTGCGTTAGTAAAAAAATATACTACACTTAGTAAAAGAATATACTACACAGCGCTCTTAACATGAGAAAATCAGCGAATAAACAACAATCACAGGTTCAGACGACCCAAAGGACAGTTATTCAAGTTAATGGTAACATAAACAAATTCTTGAAAGGCGCAGTCACTGATTTCGGTGTTAATGCCTGAGGACCTCTTGCTATTTCTTGCGACCAGAATAAAAGAAAACGCCTGTTCGGAAAACCAGTGATGGAGTCTCGAGACCCGTTTCTGCGAGTCGCGGTATCGAAGGCTTCAGGTCTCGGTCACAAGCCTGTTGCCTTTGTTGCAACCTCCCGGTTGGCGTTGCATTGAATGTGCGATTCACCACGAACGGGATGTGCGCGAAGAATAAGAACCATATGTATTTGACGCGAAGAAGCAATAATAGCGTGATTGCGGCGCATGATCTCTATTGTTACTTGCTGCCACAGTGTGGAGCTTAGCGCTCATGCCGCTCGGGCTTTCCGACCGCAACACCATAAGACTTTCAATACTGCAACGACATGACTCAGCAAAACTTCTGTAATTCCACGTATTTTCTGTCTGCTGTATCTGCGGTTAAGAAACAATGAAAGGTGGAGTAAAATGATAGAAATTCGAGAAAATTTCAACTTCCAAGTGGTGGCGACATTTTTTTGAAAAATTTTATAAAACATTCGGCATAAATCCACAGATTTTAAAGTTTCAACTTTTTGATGAAATCTCGGTCTCGACTACATCTCTGTGGAAAACCACATTTGTGTCCGAGTATTTTTACACAGTTTTAAGTCCCAATCGACCAAGAGTTTTGCACTCGTTGCATGCTTTGCCAGTTGTAGCCTTGACGACTCCAGCTAACAGCTCTGCCCGGGCAAACAGCGCAAAATGCATAATTTATTACTTCTTTCATGTGTTTCTTCTAACGTGCACACATTTGCATTAAAACGTAAATGACAAGATGTGTTTTAAGACGTTTGTTCGAATAGTACGGCTTACAACAAGAAATTCAGTATCGGCTTTCTTAAAATAGCTGAAAACTTCTTGATTTCTTATCTTTTGCACTCATAATAAGCAGTAGTGAATGGCAGAATATAGCACAATTTAACCGGTAAAGCTCGGAGTTCGCACAGAGGAAAACGTCGAGAAAAGTACGTATTTGTTTACATTGCATTTTTATATCCTCCTAATAATGTACTGCCATTTTATAAATTTCTCATATATTGCTAAAAATATTCTAACCACACCAAATTCCTTCACTTAAATTCGACCCACTCATCTGTGTACATAGGCATGCGCTTTCACCTGCACATTTTCTTCACCATGTTCTGCGTTCGTTCGCTTTTTTTTCATAATACTTATTTGATCTCCAACTGTTGTTTCTCAACACGTTGCAAAAAGTGATAAACGATTTTGGTTGACTAGTTGACCGCCATGGTCCTTCATCAATCCTATATGACACAGCGCCCGTCTTTGTTTACACCAATCAGCTATTACGCCATTGTGTTTTCATTTGCTTTAATTTTCGCTAATGGTTGGTTTACTGCATGCGATGGCTTTTATAGTGCTTCTGCTTGTTGGCTGAGTCGCATGAGACAATAAACCAATACCAGCTAGTTATAACTAGTGTTAGTTCCGTATATTTATATTTTAGCTAACCGGATAATAACCGCTAATTGTTTGACAAATTGGTTTCACGAGATTTTCATGATGAATTTAAATGCAAAATCATAAGTTTCATCGTAAATAAAGAGTAATACGATTTTTGAATTAAACACGATTTTGGTTTTCGGATTTTGAAAGACTTAAATCCGTTCATTTCTACAAAAGACCCCCAAAAAGTATGAGGCCGACGGCCATGATCAATATTGTGAATATTTCATTGAACCGCGACAACGCGTCCCACGGGGAGTTGTTCCCTAAAAAATTTATCGGCCAGATTTGGCATAAAATCTGCGCACAGTTAGCCACATCGATGCAAATCTTTCATTTGTCCGAGACAATTGGATGTCGCCACAAAAGGCACCATCCCTCGGAGCGTGACGTCATTTGTGAACGGCCCCTCACGCAACTCTTCGCAAGTTGTGGAACTGTTTAAAGTTTTCTGGACCTTGCACCAAACTTAGAAACCTCAGACTGGTCCTCCGATCTTCGGGAGAAGTAACAGCGTTTAAAACGTTTCCTTAAATTCCGCAAAACTTGCCAACAATTATCAACCTCGACAAGAATCTAGTTGCACTAACCAGATATTTTCATTTGGGGAAGGGACACTGGAGGGGCCAGTTTTGCAACAAGGGGAGCTGTCAATGGTCTGTGTAGGACTTTCAGAAAGAGACCTGAAAAATTTTTGGGGGCAGTGGCCCCCCTAACTCCGCCCCTGCCTTCAGGTACGAGGGCTCGCCAGGTCTCCCCTTGCGAAGACACTGCACCTTTTACAACCTCGAACAGCAGCGTAAAACAATGGCCTGCGATGTTGTGAAGATGCCTTCCGGAAGAACTTCGCGATGGCTCAAAATTGGTTCTTCGAACGACTTCCCTTGGCACTGATTACCGCGAGCATGAGTCGCATTCAGGCCATTTCATCAACACTGCGATGTCTCCGCAGGAATGTGGACGATGAACGAAGTCCGTTCGAGCGCTTCAACTTAACTCGACTAAAACTGATCGACAGCACATGTTCTGCTCAGCATCGAACCAGGGATGATTGGTGGAGCCAGTCTGAAATTTGGGGGGGGCGGAAATTTTTACTCAACCAAACAACAGTGTTTTCTTTGGGACACCGCCTCTCAAAAGCACGAAATGACGAGTCATGCTAGAAATTTGGGAGACATGGCACCCCCCTGGCTGCGCTATGCCAGGGGGTGTTGCCTCATTCTTCACTCAACAATCAAATCAAAAAGTGCAATAAAACAAATTACTTTTGTTTTTCAGGTATGTTCGTTTTTATTACACCAACAGCAAGCTCGTGTTAAGAAAAGCGCCCGGCGAGTGCGATGGCAGGACTGGCTGGTTCTTGTGGCCACTATTCGGGGGACTGGCCTCAATTCTGCTGCGACTGTGGCGGTTAACTTCGCTCTTGTCTGGAAAAACACAAAAATAGATCTCACTAGAAACAGCAGCTACAAGGACTTGTGAGTCAACCACTCTGACCGGCGAGTCATGCACATCTGGCAGATATTGAACGCTTTCTTATGTTAAAGCAAGAGTCGCGGGCAGGCGCATCTAGCCACTGCAAGATGTCACCGATTTAAACTGAACAAATACTTTGGTAGGAGTCTGACTGGCTAAGATCGTTTGCAACTCATTGTTACGTCACAAAAGCGAATGCACAAAGCAGCCCTCAACACGTTTTGAATCGCCGTGAAAATTGACGTCACTGCAAAGCACGGATATCTACAGACACGGAATCCAGAACGGATGATTGAGGAAAACAACCACTAATCCGACGTTCGAAAAGATACTCGGGGTGCATTTGCACGTGCTTTTTGGCGCGCCGAGGCCATTTCGAGAGCGTCATTGCGATAAAAGAAGTAAAAGAAACAAAAACACTTTCGGACACAAGAATCGACCGGCGCACCCCCCACCAAAAACTCTCCCCCAATGTTCAAATACAAACCGTTGCGCAGCAAGCAATACCTGGTCGCACCAGGACCAAGCAAATAACCAAAAACAAAACGCACGAGACGAGCGATGGAACAGAACTGGTTTCGAAATGCGAGCGAAGCTGAAGAAACCAACGAGCGACTGACACGTCAGCAAGTGGGGGGGAGGAGGGCGGTCATCCGGCGGGCGTTCAGTCGTCGATGGAGATGTCGCGGAAGAGGTAGCTCATGCTCTCACCGTTGTGTATTCGTCGTATCGCTTCGGACAGGATGAAGGAGATGTCGACAGTCTTTATTTTGTGGCACTGAAGCTTCTGTAGTTCGTGGGGCACAGTGTTGGTGACGACGACCTGCGCAACGCATCACGTCATTTTGTTTGTGTTTGAAATTTCAATGATGAGGCAACGCGAACGTGTGAAACCAGCGCTTCCACAGATTTGTTACAAAAAACGCTTTTTTATGCGTCAGTGGAATAGGACTGGGGTAAGTTTCATGCAAGTTTGACCCCGGACTGCTTAAAACTGCCTGACTGAACACAGCACTTGAGCATGGAAGCGTGTTGCTTTAAAAACAACAGAACTGCAAGCAATTTTTTGTTTGCCAAACAAGAGATAAACCATTCGACGTCAGACACAATTTTGGAACAACTGAGTGATAAAAGAATGGACGCAGGTGTCCGGTGAGCGAGAAGTTGCGAAAACCACGTTGGCAATTTGAAAATTTTCTGTCGTATTTTCAACAGATCCGAGATCCAACTCCTTCCTGCTGACCCAGAGTGACCTCGACACAGGCACAGCTCCCTGCTGACCTAGAGTGACCCCGTAACATGCACAGCTGCTCATAAACAAATGCACGAGCGAACGTCTCACACTGCTTTTCACCTAAAAAGGTTGAACACGTAGCGAAACTGCTTTTTTGAACAGCACGAAAAGCATAACTTCAATGCGTCTTTTCGCAACAAAGTTGTCAGGGTAACCGTGAAATTGTTCGATTTTGTGGAAAAATCGTTCGCGAAGCTCATACCAGTGGGCTATCGCAAACAGGAGATACGATCTTAGGCGCAAATCATAAGACTTCCCGTAAAATCAACTGCCCTGAATGAAAATTCGGTGATACCAATTACTTCGGTATCACCTCAACTCTGCAGCGTAACGAGTTTGACCAAAAACCAATACTCCGTAGAACAGGACAGGCGGGAGGTCACAACACAATCACTGCAAAGCTCTTCAGGAAAAGGTAGCGAAATGGCTGTGGGTCGAACAGTGAAGAGATTCTAAGAGAACACTACTTGAACCAGACCCGCAACCAGAGGGGGGGCAATCGGGCAATTACCCCCCCAAAATTTTCACAAACGTATGTATTTCCCCCCCGAAAATATCAGTTGGTTGCGGCCCTGACTTGAACAACAGTACCTCGTCAATCGATGAATTTTCCAAGACTCTGGGCGCGTCCATGGAGAGTATGCCGTGACTGGCCATCACGTACACCTGCACATTTAGCAATATGTTTATTTACATCAGGGGTCTCGAACTCAAATTGTTCCGACGACCAAATGAGGCCTTACAAAGTACCCCGAGGGCCGGATTATGACGCTGACGCAACAGTGGCGCAATCTCAACCTTACCAAAAACAGCTTTACATCTTATTTCCTGCGAAAGGTATCGTGAGTTAAAGGCAAATCATTCCAAGCTGTCTCTACGTCCGTTTAAAAGGAATTTGTTCACTTGCTGGCCGAGCACTTTCAAACATCGGTGAATAAAGTAAATAACATACATGTTAATTATTTGAAAATTGCCAAAAAGCATCACGGGCCGCACAAAATGCCCTGGCGGGCTACATGTGGCCCGCGTGTTTGGGACCCCTGGTTTATATCAACAACATATACAGCATCCTAAACGATCCACCAGGTATTCGATGATGCTTTCAGCCTTTCATTTTCTCATGGTCCTTGTATTGCCAAGACATTTACAGCGACTGGGTAAAATAAACAAACGCGAACGCCCGCGATAAATTTAAAAATTCTTGATTTTGTTGAACCAGCTTTTCATCTAGTCTAGTGAGTAGTACTTGGCTTGGAGATGCGGTGGGTGCTCAAAGGATGATTCAAAATAAAGTTAAACGTTACACAAAGGACGACGCACAACTAACCTTGTAAGCTCCTCTCTCTTTCAAGATGTTGGCCGCGGCAACAAAAGGATCGATGTCATCAATTATATCGTCCTGGCAACAGCATATTGAAGATAAACATGTGCTTGCAGCTAATACGACTGCATTGTCTCGTCATTAAACCCTACTCTGTCAATGTCTTACACCGTAGTTTTCAACCTTTATTTTTGCGGATCAGATCAAAACCTCTACTTTTACAGAACCACTTAAAAACGTACATTTTGCAGAAAAATCTCACACAACAGCAGCAAAAAGCATTGGATTTAGCCACAGCCGCACACAACAACACATATCAAGTAGACTTACCACTACGATTGCGATTTTTCCGCCCACGTCACCAACAACGTTGATGGGGGGCTTCTCTTTGGCCGTTAGCACTGCAACGGAAAGTATTCAGTATGGAAAGGGGAGAAATTTTGCTAAGCTTGATTTTGAATAGTCAATGATAAAAAACAAGCCATTTCAATTTCACACCAGCCCACTCTTATAAGCCTGAAACGCTGACCAATTTTCCAGGCCAGTAACGAACTTTCCATAACGTAATGTGAAGCCCCTCCACTAGTTGGCGCCGAACGAAAATACAGTTTTAATCATTGGATGGATGAGGCGATCTGGAAACCAACTCAAACCACACTTTATTTTCGAAGCAAACCTCGCTTGAAATCGAACTACATAGCCATGTATATATTATATGACATGTATATATCCTATAGCCATACATACATTGTATGGCTATGTGCACGTTTTTAAGGAAAATGTTAGGTACCTGGTGCGGAACTGCAAGGACCTGATTTCCCTCATTCTAGGGGCCCGAATCGGGTCCCGAAAACACCTTAAAACCCTGCCATGTGCATATTGTACAACCATATATATATCGCATAGCCATATATAATATATCGTATAGTCATGTATATATTGTATAGACAGGCAAATATTGTATAGGCATGTAGGTATTGTATAGCCATGCATACATAACCGCCGCTCCACTAAAGACTGTTCAGGTGATTAGCAGTCGATTGAGAACTTTCGTAAAATTGTCGCAGACCGCTCTAAACACCACACGGAACAAAATCTGACCCCGTCAGTCATTTCGTCCAACTTACTCGGTATTTCCAACGCGTCGAAATGTCCGGTTGACACCATTCGGGGCCGGTCCCGGCCCATCATTTCAGCCTTCTTGTTTGCCTGCGACGAATGGCTCGACTCTGAGACACAAACGAACAAGTAAAAGTATGAAAATCGGCTCCACATCGGGGTCACGACGTTTAGCCGCAAGAACAGCAGTACCCTGGGGATACCCTTACTTGTTCCAATCACTCACTCACGTTGCACGACAATGTTGTGTGCAACCCTTCAGGCACTTGATTTCGCACCATGGGGCAGAGATGATTTGACGGATTCATTATTTTCAGAAATCGTCAGTTGCTACCTTTACCAACAACTACAAGCGCAACAATTCCACGGAGAGCACTTAGTGTTAATGCCACACACATGATTCTGCGGGAAGTTGGGCAGACAGTACTAGGCTAACTGTTTTAACAGGAAAAAACATACATTGCTGTCGGAGGCAATAATTTTAACTAAAAGTTCATTAGGTCTGTTTGGAACATGAGATAAGCCGTATCCGGGGCTAAAGGCCTGGTGTTGCCAACCTCTGCGTTAGACCCGCCCTGATGAATAAAGCAAACATCAACTTGAAAAGACCCAAAACTTATGAAACAACTAGTTTTATCAGTGCCAAGTAACATTCGTTACCTGGAGCAACAACCCACGGTTCCTGGCTTCCTGACTCACTACTGTTCGCTGGCAGCAGTATCTGGGGGGGCGGAGAGTGTCGACCATCTTCCAAATTATCCGAATCAAACTCCTGCGGTTCGCCGTGGATGACCGCTATGCCCAGCCTCAAGCGCTCAGCGAATGACTGCGCTTTCTTGGCGGAAGCTGGTGTTTTTGCAACAATCACTGCGTTCCTGTAGTCAGGTATCTAAATAAAAGATCACTTAATAGAACATTTTTATACGTAAAGAGAGCCCTTAAATTACTTCCTACTCAATGCAATCTGGAAAAACATAGACACTGGATTATAGAAGAGTATTTTACAGTTTTCCCCTTCACTGTTTTGGTTTAAAACAAGTTTGGATGGACTAATAACCAACCACCATCTTCAAAATATATGAAACTTCACGTTAATCACACCATTGTTGTTTACATTAACGATGAAACTACTTCTACCGATCAACTCTGACCAATCGATCGGCAATTTTAAAACAAGTTGTCAAGCATCCTGCTGCGGAACTTTCACCCATTGCTTTAACACTAAATGTCAGTATTGCGGGATGGCTTTTCCGATACCTAGTTTCTTACAGTTTATCGAGACCTGGTGATGTTGGAACGCCCTCAGTTACCAACTCAGATTTACAAGTCAATTCATTTTACAATCAATCGATATTAACTGCTTTGCAATCCCGATTCTAAAACCGCGATAAAAATCTGTGAAAACAGGACATTTTTGTCAGTACCAAACTTCGTTCTTCACGTGGGTTGTAAATCTGAGTCTCAAAAAACAATGAAACGACAGTAAGCAAACTTCAGCCTTGTGGCAAGCTTCTGAGGGATCTGCCTGCTTTCTGCTTTCATTCTTCTGCGACGATTAAACTTGCAAGTGTATCTATTTTTCATAGTTAAAGGCAACAAAGATGGCGGCAAGTAAATCAGTCACAGTTTATTGACGGGGAAACTAGTTTCGTGTTTTCCAACGCATCATCAGTCCTTTAAATGCAAGACAAATCGCACAAGCGAAATGTTGGCACTTGAAAACAAGTAAAGAAAAACACACGAACTGTGGCTAGTTACAACGACATTACTAAAATTTTTTCGAAGCTAAAAGGCTGACCTTCCCAGAGCATCATAAACCAGTCACTGCTGAGAAAATCTGCGTTTGGCAGCGGTCTAACAGACACTTTTCCTCTGGAGATAACACAGGTGCGCGATGACGCATGCCAGAGAGAAGCCACGCGATAAAACAGAGCGTAACAGCTCACGGAAAATCAAGGAAGGCCGTGCCTTCCAACGTACACTGGAAGCGTGCAATGAAGCTAATTTTTAGTTATTCCTTGTTCCAAACACAACTTCTTTGATGGTTTGACAGTTCGCCATTTCTCCCTTTTCCTGTCTCATAGTCCTTTCAGTAAATGTCAACATTTGCGGAAAACAGTAGTAGCGGCTTTGCCACAAGGCTAAAGTTTGTTTACTGTCGTCGATCCGTTGAGAGAATCCCTGCCACTACTGTTTTCCGCAAATGTTGACATTTACTGAAAGAACTATGAGACAGGAAAAGGGAGAAATGACGAACTGTCCCAACATCAAAGAAGTTGTGTTTGGAACAAGGAATAACTAAAAATTAGCTTCATTGCACGCTTCCAATGTACGTTGGAAGGCTCGGCCTTCCTTGATTTTTCGTAAACTGTTACGCTCTGTTTTATCGCGTGGCTTCTCTCTGGCATGCGTCATCGCGCACGTGTGTTATCTCCAGAGGAAAAGTCTTTGTTAGACCGCTGCCAAACGCAGATTTTCTTAGCAGTGACTGGTTTATGATGCTCTGGGAAGGTCAGCCTTTTAGCTTCGAAAAAATTTTAGCAATGTCGTTGTAACTAGCCACAGTTCGTGTTTTTTTCTTTACTTGTTTTCAAGTGCCAACATTTCGCTTGTGAGATTTGTCTTACATTTACAGGATTGATGATGCGTTGGAAAACGCGAAACTAGTTTCCCCGTCAATAAACTGTGACTGATATACTTGCCGCCATCATTGTGGGCTTTAACTATGAAAAATGAAACGAATCGCGCACAGATTAGTTCTAAACCAGTGGTTCTTAACCGGGGGTACACGTACCACTTGGGGGTACGAGGAGCCAAAGCAGGGGGTACGAAGCACCAAAGTCTTCAGGGATTAGCCCACTAGCCAATACTAAGAAAAAAATCTGAGAAATGGTGTTGAATCCGGATGTGGATAGGTATACTAAAACCCTAAATCCCCGGAAAATACTTTAAAAACGAAAAAACAACGTCATGCTGAAAACCAAAAGAATAGTAAAACCGAAGTATAAGCTAAGTGGGGGCCTTATTTTTACAATTAGCTTGCCAGGGGGCTGGCGATTTGCCCATCTGTCCCCCGTCATTCACGCCACTTAATATCAGTACATTTGATTTTGAAGAAACATGTCCAAGAAACGCATATATAAAGTGAAATAAGGCCTAGGCTAGATATGGTTTCACTTGCATGACAGAAAAAGACCGAATACAAAGACCACAGTGCATATGATGCAACAGAGTATTTACTAATGCAAACCTGAAAACTTCAAACCTTAATGAACATTACAATAATCGGCACGGGAGTGTGCAGTCGGGGAATGATTTCAGTACCTTGAAAATCAAAAGGGCTTGATTTGATAGTGGTGGAACTCTACTAAAGCAGGCATGTTGCAAAGTTACGTTCTTGTGTGGCAAGAAGAGAGCCCTATACAGCTGCTGAAGAATTGGTGACACCATGTGAACTACGTTGGTAACAGTTACTACTTGCCTTCAGACAAGGGGTAAGAGAGAATTTTATGAAAGCTCAGGGGGTACGAGTGCGTAGAAAGGTTAAGAACCACTGTTCTAAACTGAACATTCAGTTTCAAAGGCGATGTCACTGCTTGCCCGAGTAGCAGTGAGCGCCAGGTTTTAATTATATTATGTTATCGCAGCAAGCGTTCGATTGGCAACCACAGCAGCATAAATTCGCGACCTTTTTTTCAAGTAAATTCTGACAACATTCGTCACTTGCATGGAGAAAAACTCCCTCGCCCACGCTAGCGTCACCACAAACAAGCGATAACGCCACGCAAGGTTTTCTTACTGCTAAGGCAGTTTTCCACGTGAAATCTGTCTGCATATCACAACGAACAAATGTGCTATACATTTGTTTTATTATTTCGCGACGATTTTGTAGTAGCCCTCAACCTGATTGTACCAACTTTGTTGCGTAGCGACGAGCTTATGAACACAATAAAAACTGACCTTAGCACCCTAAATCCACAGTCACAAAAATATAAGTTTGAACCAACAATTCCGGCAAACCAACGAAAAACCATCAGCTTGAGCCAAAAGTTCAATGTAGTTCGTTAAGATCGCATTTGGCGAAAACATTAAGAACACTGAAAAATTTCTGCACGGTACTACTGCGTACAATAAAAAAAGAGGTGTATTTCAGTTTCTATGTTGCCAGGTTTTTTTTTAAGGCGTTTTAGGGACCCGATTCGGGTCCCTAGAATCAGAGAAAATTATCATCGGGTTCCTAAAATCATAAAAAATCGGGTCCCTAGAATCAGAGAAATCGGGCCCCTACAGATCCAAACCGGATTCCTACCATTTTCTTTAAAAAACCCTGATGTTGCTAAGGATGATGCTGGCTTTTAGTAACATAACACTACTCACCAGCGCCCTACACATTGACAGATTTACACAAGCACTCAATCTGTATGTATGTGCCAGAATGTCTAGAATCCATGTACCCCACAGTCAACTGTGAGCAAAGCTCAACATGCAACGTATAGACATCTTTCGTGGGTCAATTTTGAGCAGAAGATTGTTTTTTTGCTAAGTAATAAAAATAATTTAAGCGATTGGTTAAGAGGGAGTATCTGGCTGATGGTTCTTATTCGAGAGGAAAAGCGTTCCACAAGCTGGAGATTTTACGGAAAAACTTTAAGGTCAATGATTATTTGAATGATGCAATGTGAACGTCTAGCTGGTGACGCAATGCATAAGGAGAGAATTACTTATCAATCTGGTAGTAGTGAATGGAAAGGCAGAAGGCACCATGTCAAACACTTACATTTGTGAAATAGTACAGCATAAACCAAACGTCTGAGATTGAGATCAGCTAACACACCGTTAGTGACGTAGTTTAACTACGTTTTTGCTAAAGCATCCTTATGCAACCAGGGACGCAGAGACGATGCCGATGTATTCACAAATTGGTAATGTTTTTTTGTAAATGCTAAGAAGTTGTCGAGGCACAGAAGTTTCGAAAGATTTTAGGACGGACAATTTTTGTCATCACTTTATGATGCATCTAGGTGGGTGTGCCAAGAAAGACCCCAAGTGCTAACTTCACGGAAAAGCAACCCAATGTGTTGTGTGTACCCGTTTCATATAGGTAGATGTTATTAAAAAATGGGGGATGGTATTTACTACGATTAGAAATTGTCACAACGGCAGTTTTTTTCAAGGTTTCAAGTAACAGGCCAAACCTTTGAACAGTCGCATAAGTATAAAGCGTAAAGATCTTGAGACGCAACCCTCTGCAACTGAACGCAAAACTCAGCTGAATAAAACAACGTCGTGTCATCGGCAGAGCGATGTTTGCATTGATGTCCGCAACAATGTTATTGACGTGGATTAGAAACAACAAAGGGCCTAAAACAGATCCTTGAGGACACCACTGTTGGTGAAACTGAGATCTGAGAGTGTATTCATCAAGAGGACGACTTGAGACCATTTGTAACGATCGGAGGCTAGAGACGATCCGAGGGCAAACATTTCCAAGCTGCTGCATTTTGAAGATCAACTTTTATGGTCTAATCGATCGATAGCTTTAGATATGTTAACAAGTTCGTCACACACTGGTTTTCCGTATGAAGCAAATGGGTAGGAATATTTTTTGTTTGGTTTTCAGCATCGATTTAAGTGTCTCCAGTCATCGCAATGGGAAGGACAGGAACAATGGTATTTAATCTACGCATAAAGCTCTCATTTAATTTATGTTTAGTCAATTCGATTTTGCCTTGAGTTAAGTTTCTAGTCTTATTATAAAACAGTTTGGGGCCGATGTTTTTGTTTTTACACCACCGGCCGCACTAACGAAGTAGCTTTCGAATCGAAGAATTTAAGCTCGCGATTAAACCAAGGTTTGCTTTCATGAAAATGATCAACTTCCTACTACAATGATTCGCTGGTGCAACATGCGTTTGTCTGAATATCACTCGAAGTCACTGGCTAGCAATCTTATTACAGATCATTTGGACAGCAGTGACAGTGTGTCGTGTTAGAAAGGGTGCAAGAAATATTGGCAGTGGGAGGTGCTACACTGAAAGGTTGCTCAGGTTGTCGGCGAGAGCTGGTCTGTGGTGGAGGACATAGTGATGACCTGTTGATACGGAAGCGTAATCAAGATAAACTGTGTAGTTAGTAAGTAGAGTATACTGCATAACACTAAAGTCGCGTATATAGTAGATCACAGTGAAACTAAATTTACTGACATAAAACAATTACATACCATGTCTTGAACATATTGAATTAAGAATGGTGATGCTCTTAAATTGTCAACCGGGACATCGAAAAATCCTTGAATTTCTTTCTGATGTAAATCCATAGTTATAATGTGATCCAAACCTGGAGAGTTAACCACTTAGCATTCGAGTGAACAGAAAACAGTTCTTAAAATTAACTGCCACCTGTCCCAAAACTTGCAAAAGTCACTTTGCATGCACAGCGTGGGCGAAAATACTTTGTAGTTGCGCCCAACATGCATTGGACTTCATAGCTCCCAAACTGTTATAGTCCGGGTGTATCTTGCCTTGCCCATACTTGAACAGTGGCATAATGCCAGAAACACGCAATTGCACTACGCGTAAAAGTAGGGTAATTCTCCTTGAGGCAAAAGCGAGAGAAATCTGCAGTGCTGCAACAGTATTTATTTACCGCACTTATAGTGGCAACCACCCTGCATAGCAGTTGAGACACAACCAAGGTATGTTCCAAAATTGTACAAAAAACATAAGTTTTGAAAAATACTCCCGTTACAAATTCAAAACCACAGCATGGTTCACAAAAAATAAATATAAAATTGAAAAACGGCAGTAACTACCTGCTTTGCACAACATCGATGCCAAGAGCTTCGATACAACGGAGCCTCGTTTTCGCATCTTACACTGCTTGGAATACGGTAAGTAGGGTATGACACCAATGATCCTTTTGGCGGACGACGTTTTGCAGGCATATGCCATTATCAGAAGTTCCATCACAGCGTCGTTCACATCTCTGGAAATAACATAAGATATTAAAAAGGTAAATTTTTGCACGGATTGAAATGTTGGTTTTCAACAGAGACGAGGAATCGCTTAGCATTTCTTAAAAAGGAACCCTTCCAAACACGCACCAAAATGTAACAGTTAAAAGGATCGGCTTTAAGGTATGATAAATTAAACCAGGCCTTGTTGAAAGCAGTCAGCAAAAAGCAAACATTCACTATCACAACACTTCGGTCCCGCAATGTCAAAAGCGAAACCCGACGACCTCTTTCTTGCGATGTGTTCACTCAAAATCAGATCGTCCACGACAGTGAACGAGGAGGTTTAGGTGAAGCACATGATATAATAGGTACCGACTTGCAGCTGCATTCCTGTTTCAGTGACTGCATTGAAAAATTCCTGTTGACTACGGACTAACACAATAACACTTGCCAAGCTGCAAAATGCGTTCTTTTCAGAGCTTGGTTTCTCCTTGATGAGCCTAACATTAAAAGTGTGAATTGGTAAGTGCAGCATTACATTATACAGTTGGAAAAAACACCACTTGGTATGTTCATTAAAAAAACGAACTCAAGAGTACTTTCACATCAAAAGTGAAGAAAACTGGTTGGTAATTCCATATTGTCTACAAACTAAATTGTCATTAGAGCAACACTAATGTTGGCAACAGGGTTGCGGAGTCGGAGGTAAAATATCCGACTCCGACCTTTACAAAATTTCCGACTCTTGAGTCCTTAACATGCAGGGAATTAAATCTGGCTGTTAAAATCAATGGAAATCGTGTTGCACAGCAAGAAATCGCTGTTTCAACAAAAGTTTCAAAAGAAATTGTACCATTCAACAGGAATTCCCAATTTAGAAGTGTGATGTAAAAAATGTCCAATTGGACATCTGTAGTCGGACAAAAAATCCGACTCCCACTGCCAGTGTTGTTAGGAATCCGACTCCGGCTCCACCCAAAAACCTCCAACTCCGACTGCCAGTGTTGTTAGGAATCCGACTCCGGTTCCACCCAAAAACCTCCAACTCCTTACGACTCCGGCTCCACAACCCTGGTTGGCAATACATAAAAGAATCTGATAACCAGAGCAGAATATCGTTGCAGCCAATGGCACAACTATATGGTTGCAACACCATCAAACATTGATGCCTTTGGTAATCTCATCACTACTGAGGTCAACTTAGAACATCTAGTGGTTCACTGTCTCCCAGGAATTCTAAGCAATGCTACAGGAGAGTGACTGCCGATGACTCGCTGCTCGTAGGCTGTGTCCTTATCCACTAATCTGTTCAAAGTGGAAAGCCTTGGTTACTGCCTGTAGTCTTTTACATTGCTTCCGAGATTTTTATTCTATGCCAGACACCATGAAATTTTCATAACAATTCGGGTTTACTGAGTCCAGACTTATTACATAAATAAACATAACAAGATAATTCGCTGATTTCAATCATGACCTTCAGGTCTTAGCAGTTTCATTTATAACACTTTACAAATTTTTGCAATATGAGAACAGTAAAACAACTGCCTCAAGCTAATGATCAGTCAAATATAATGCATTGCCTCAACTCTCACACAAAGAAAATATTAAAAGAAATGACAATGTTAAAAATAAAACATTAGTTGCGTTCTTAAAACCAATGACATGAAAATTTGTTATAAACTACCACACTGACAAGATAACAAAAAAGCTAGATTCACAAAGGTTTTTCACTCTGGTTCAGCAAATACAAGATAAGGTGCAATGTTCATCGACGATAGCAAGGTAATTTGTTGAAATGTTACTTGTGATGTTTATCATACCCTTTGGATCCAATTGTTGTTATTGTCAACAGATACTGCAACTTTAAGTTAATCATTTCATAAAATGTATTATATGTTATTGATTGCATTACCATGTCTGTTGGTTCTAAGTAAAATGCCCAACTGCACCACCCTGTCTATTATTCAAAACATAGTAAGATGAACACTAGCAGCTTGTTCTGGTTGGTGCAAAAGGTTTACAAAAAACTGGAAACCCAGCTTGCAGATTTGATAAACAAGCTGCTGGGGATTGGCAGAGTGTGAGGTATGTTTTTCATTGACTTGGCATGACTCAACTAAGTGCACTTTAAAAAAAACATGGATTTGCCAAGCCAGTAATATTTGAGACTATAATAATTTCTTGAGTACTTTACTAGGTGTAAGGATGGAAAAGCGATTGTTGCATTTACCCTTTTTGGCTCAATGACAAAAAGGGGAGCAAAATGTATCAGTGAGCAAAAGTGAAGAACTCACATTGACTCAGCAACAAGTTCTGGCTCAGTTCAAAATTGACTTATGGTGGTTTAGAGCAGGGGTGGGGCACCTGTGGCCCACATGGACATTTGATGTGGCCCGCATCATAATGTTCAATACCCAATTTAGAGTACAAAATCATGTCTAAACAAAGCTCCATTATAACCAGGTACTTAAGGTAGGATGTAATAAGCCTCCATTCCTTATAGTAAGATAAAGGTAATCTAATTAGGGGATTAATAAATTATTTTGGTTGCTTTCAGGCCATAACTTTTCAACCAGAAATGCTAGAAAACCAATCAAAGCCTCAAGAGACTCTGACTCTGGCCTAATTTCCAATAAAAACTTGAGTCAAAAAATTCCATCTAGCAGTTGGGGCCCAGGGCCAGATCACCTGAACCAAAATGGCCAAAAACCTACCCTACCTTTGACATCACCCACAAAAAACCTGAAACCCAAACCCTAAATTTGCTTCATTGCAAACTAGAAGACTTGCCGCATCTTTTAAGGGTTTGAACAGCTCTCTAGCACTATTTCCTGGCGAGTTATGGAGTTGCTAAGATACCAAGGTTCATGCAAACTGTCTTGGCAGCAAAGGTATTTACGAATTTTTGCGAATTCCAGCAAACAAAAAAAGTTTCTGGGTTGCATAAAGCATTTGTTTACCAGAAAAAATCATGCGAAATAATTAGCCTTGCCAAATTTCTTGGAAGTGAGTTTATTTTTAACACTTTTGGTATAGGGTGGATTCCCTGCGGTGATATCCACTGCTACTGAGTGGTTTACCTTTTCAGGACCACAAGAGCCACTGTTTTGGTAGAGCACTGCAACACCATTACTTGTCAGCCGATTGAGCTAGAGAGCTGTTCAAACCCTCTAAAGATTGGGAAAGTCTTGTAGTTTGTTACAAAAGAAAGTATTTCAGTTTTGGATGTCGTTTTTTTATTGATGTTTACATGATGGTAGTATGTTTATGCATATTTTGTTTACATTAGGATGACATCATCGGGCCCTGGACACCAATGCCCAAAGCCATTTTTTGACTGGAGTTTTCATTAGAAACTAGGCTATGATACGAGTCTTTAGAGGGTTTGATGGACATTTAGCATTTCTGGTTCCAAAATTATGTACTGCAAATTAATTAGGCAAATCCCCTAGGGAATTCCTGAAACATTTGGAATTATTTGGCCATAACTTTGGTCCCAGAAATGCTAGAAAGTTGATCAAAGGCCCTAAAGATTTGTAATATAGCCTAGAATCCAATAAAGCTTTGAGACACAAAACCAGCTCATTGGGTCAACTGATGACATCATAAAATATGCAAAATCTACCCCAACCATGATGTTAACAACCAAAAACCCCAAAGCCAAAACTTAAATTTTTTTATTTAGTTCTAAACTACAAGACTTCACAAGTCTTTAGAGGGTTTGAACAGCTCTCTAGCTCAATCAGCTGGCGAGTTATGGCTTTCAGCCAAAATGACCAAGATTACCTTTTGTGGGATTTTACTGTATATCCAATTCTTGGTTTCTGAGCCAAAGTTTTGGCTCCAGATAAGCTAGAAAGCCGATCAAGGGCTCTGAAGACTGGGATGATAGCCTAGTTTCCAAATAAAACTTGAGCCACAAAAACGGCTCATTGGTTTGGCTCCCAGGGTCATAAAACGAGGATTTTTGTTAAGAACGTATATTTATGTCGTCTGGTGACATATATACATGTCGCCTGGTAATGTATATATATGTAGCCATGAATGTACCGTGGCATGTTTTCTCCTCATGTATATGCCGGTACCAAAAGTGTTAAGAAAAAATGCAACTACTGCATTAAATTTCTGAGAGGTCCGTACAGAAAAAATTTAACTTGGACTTGCATGTAATTTAGCGTATTATTTAAAACAATACAAAATATTCTGGATTTGGAGTTTTACCAATAAACTGTATTTGAAATACAACACGTGACATGCATTTTGCTGGGGTAATGCCATGACGATTTCTGAAGCTAGCAACCTTGCCTTTCGATGAGAAATTTAAATACCCATTGTGAAAACTTAGCTTCAGTGGCAATGAATGCATGTTAATTGGGCAGCATAACATTGGATTAAGTCTTAAGTCTTACCCAATCCTAACTTAACAAGTTTGAACTGCAACTAAAACTTAGGCCTGCTGTATAACAAAATGATTGCAATTCGAGGCTAGGTTCTCACACCATTAAGCTTGACATCACAAAACAGCGAGAGGGCTGTTATCCACTGTTAGGCTGTACTAAATCTCAGGCAGGTGTTAAGCAGCCATTCGACTGTCTCAACATCCAGAACCGTCAGGCCATGCAACCTCTGAGGAGGTTGATGGATTGGACAGTGAAGGACAACATGGTTAATAGTCTGTTCTTCTGTGGCACACTCACAAGCCGCAGAAGGGGCCATACCCATTTATGTAAGCAAGAGCAGAAACGTGCAACACTGGTGCAGAGGCAATGACAGCAACAGAGTAGCTGATATATGCATTTACAGTAACGCACATATCACCATGGATTGCTTCAGATTATGGTATAGGCCCCATTTTTACAATGCAGGGATGTAGTCCTTTCGTAATAACACCACATGTGCTACATGCACCAAACCACCTGCACTGCAAAATAAAAAAATTAGACCATTGCTAATGATTCATGTTTGATCAACATTCATGCTGAGTAGTGAGTACATATAGCACAAGAAGGCCTGCCATGACAAGCCAACAGACATCCTGGGTGCGCCTTTGCATAAGACGCAACATTAATCACATTAGCAAAGACAGCATGAACACCCTTGCATTCACTGCTGCACAACAAGTTCATGGATTATGAGGAAATTAACGAAACTAAAGAAAAAACATACTGCTTGCCTGTGATTTGTTCAAAAGTTAGCATATTTAAAGACAAAGAAATAACCTAACATAATTTTTATGCCTCCATTGAAATTATGTAACTCTGGCTTTCATGAGCAGTAGCATTCAACATAATGTAGATCAAAAAAATCTATTACAAATAACTGCACCTAAATCAGAACCAAAGTATGCTTGGCATAAACAACAGTCTCATGAGTTACAATGGCAAAATTACAAACTTAAAAAAATTGTGTGTACAACTTACAACCATGAACACTAATGCTACACATCTTATCCATCCAACAGAAGAATTACATGAGCATGAACTGTGCAATGGGTTCCTTTTAATGCAGGCATGCGCAACTCAGAAAGCTTGAAGGGCCAAATTGATTAACATTAATTTGCTGCTGGCAGCAAAAGTCTATTTTGTTGTTGTTTGGAAGCAATTCTGGAATAATTGATTATCCCAAGTCGGGCTTTTGCAAAATTTTCTGCAATTGAGGAAGCTATTGCAGGCCGCAAGAAAAACTTGCAGGCTGTACGTTGTGCAGGCCTATTTTAGAGCCATGAATGTACTCACCTGCTTCCAGTCTGTAAAATAAAGATGTCTTTCCCACGAACAGATTCTCCAATGTCCACAACTGTCTCCTTGTTGGGTTTCTGATAGACTGAACATGTTCCTATCTTGAGTGGCATTCGACTGCAAAATATGTCTAAAATATCATTCCTTACTACAGATGAAATCGGTTAATCGCATATTGGTTAAAGGCATAAATTGCTTTATAGCATAGCATTGCATAATCCCAAACCATTCCCATTCACTTGTGAAGAAAATTCAACGGTTAATCGCATAAATCGGTTAATCGAATAGGAATTCTTGATTGATTTGTAGACTTGTATTTCACTTAACCGCATATTTCCTTTGATGAAGTGTTAAGTTGCTCAAGATTATCCTTACCAATACACAACAGTCGTCACAAGATCTCCCACAACCCGCAGCGATTAAATACATGACGCCACACTGAAGACAGCAGCTGTGATTAAATTCACCACAAGGCTGAAGGCTATAGGACGTAAACAATGTAACAATAACAACGTAAAAAATAAATTAACTATCCTAGGACGTAAACAATAAATGAGCTATAGGAAAGAAGTAAACAATAAATAAAGATGATTTGAACAATAAAGTAAAACTGCACGAAAAAAGGCCTTCTCTACTGTGATTATGAACCACAAGACTAAGTTTTATTTAAGGATTAATACGTCGTAAACAAGGATTGTTATGTCGCAATAGAACCACAAGACTAAGTTCTATTTAAGGATTGTTACGTCGCAAACTACTGCAGAAATATAGAATACTGTAGCCTACGTATACAGTACGATATAAAATGGCGTGAAATAGCAAGCCAGCAAAGCGAAAAGATTTATGTCTGTCCGACAGAATCCTTGTTATCGAAAAATTGGAAAAGAAAGCAACTCAGTGCGAAGTTGCCAAGGAGTTTGGAATTTCACAGTCCCAAGTGTCGCGCATTTGGAAGACAAAGCAAAAGCTTTTATCCGCACATCAAGGCAACATAAACCCATCGCGGA